>Ga0208542_1000389_pt1 | contig 20541 bp, 18 predicted proteins | sample DEB08_DNA_3_FD_185495 | JGI IMG/M metagenome (GOLD analysis project Ga0208542, IMG submission 185495) | Aqueous microbial communities from the Delaware River and Bay under freshwater to marine salinity gradient to study organic matter... | ecosystem: Environmental > Aquatic > Marine > Coastal ... | reverse complement strand
GAAGATACAGCAAAAATTTTAGCAACATATGGAGATGGCTTTATGTTGAGAACGGATAGTGATGAAAAAATTGAAAAGTTTAAAAAATATTCAACAATACCAATTATTAATGGATTAAGTCCGTCATCACATCCAACACAAGTTTTGTCAGATGTTTTTACTGTTGAAGAAATAAAAAATAAATCAATATCAAAATTAAATATTTGCTGGATAGGAGATTCAAATAATGTGTTAAATAGTTTAATTGCAGCTTCAGTGAAGTTTTCTTTTAAGTTAAGTATTGGATGTCCAAAAAATTATGAGCCTAAAAAATTTGTTTTAGATTGGATAAAAGATAAAAACAAAAAAGTTTTTATCTGTAATGATCCAGTAAAAGCGATTAAAAATGCTGATGTCGTTTTTTCGGATAAAGTTATTTCTTTGAATGACAAAGTTAATAAAAAGAAAAAAATAGGTGATTTCAAAAAATTTATTATCGATAAAAAACTTATGTCTCATGCTAATAAAGATTGCACTTTTCTTCATTGTTTGCCGAGAGGATCAGAGGTTAGTGAAGAAGTTTTTTTAAGTAAACAATCAGAGGTATGGCTTCAAGCATTAAATAGAGTTCACGTTCAAAAAAGTATTTTATTGTATGCTTTTGGTAAACTTTAAGGAAGTGGAACTGGATTATCTGAATTTTGATTTAAATATTTTATAACAGAAGCTCTATCTTCTTCTTTTCTTAAACCAGCAAATGCCATTTTTGTTCCTTTGATATAAGCCGTTGGTTTTTCAAGAAAACCATTTAGTTCTTCGAAATTCCACTCTTTGCCATATTCTACAAGGGCATTTGAGTATTTATAATCCTCAACAGAACCTATTTTTCTTCCAACCACATTATAAAGTGCTGGTCCAATTTTATTTCCTTCACCTTTTGCAATTGAATGACAGGCAACACACTTTTTAAAAATTTGTTCACCAGATCCAACATCTCCTTGAGCCATAATCAGGCTGATATCAACTTTTTCTTCAATTTTTTCTTCTTGGGCACTAGCTGAACTTGAAACTTGAGCAACTTCAACTGCAAAGCCAGGTTTTTCAGGTTTATCTACATGAAAAATGACGTTTGATATTTTGCCAATACCAATTACCAATAATGCCACCATTAAAACTGCAGCAATAATTTTATTTAATTCAAACGAATCCATTTTATAAATTTTTAAATCGAACGTATAACATGATAATTAAAATTTTACTTAAATTATAATGTATAAATTTGCCACTATTTTATTAAAATTTAATAGCTGTAAGTTATGAAAACACTAGTAATAATTCCTTCCCGTTTATCTGCGACGAGACTACCTGGAAAGCCACTGTTAAAAATAAATAATATCTCAATAATTTCTCATGTTTATAAAAGAGCTACGGAGGCAAATATCGGCGAAGTTATAGTTGCAGCTGAAGACCAAGAAATTATAGATGATGTAAAAAAAAATGGAGGCAACGCCATATTAACAAGAAAAAATCATAAAACCGGAACAGATAGAATTTATGAGGCATTTAAAAAGTTAGATTTAAATAATGTAGATTTAATTATGAATCTTCAAGGAGATGAGCCTAATATCGATATTGAAGATATTATTAATCTTAATACACAGATGCAAAATTCAAAAGCAAATATTGGAACTTTAGCTTCCATAATAAGTGACAATAAAATGCTTGATAACGAAAATGTTGTAAAAGTTATAACTGAAGTAATTTTAGAGACTAATAATTTTCCTAAAGCTCTAAATTTTAAAAGAAAAATTAATGAAATAAAAAATAATATTTATCATCACTTGGGAATTTATTGTTACTCAGTGCAGGCTTTAGAAAATTTTGTAAATTTACAACAATCTGAAAATGAAATAAAAAATCGTTTAGAACAATTAAGAGCCTTAGATAATCAACAAACTATAAATGTTGCGCTTGCAAATAGTTCTCCTATTGGAGTGGACACCATGGAAGATTATCTAGCTATAAAAAAAATAATGGAATATAAATAAAAATGAGTAAAATATATTTTCAAGGAACATTTGGAGCCTATTCTCATTTAGCGGCTCTTTCTCTTTACCCAAAAACAGAGATTATACCTTGCAAAACTTTTGACGAGTGTTTTGTTAAAGCTTCAACTGAGCCTGAATCAAAAATAATTATACCTGAGTCAAATAGAATCACAGGCAATATTGGTATTGAATATTTAATCTTTAAGTATCGATTAAATATTTATGCTGAACACTTTCAAAAAATTGAACATAATTTATTGGGTCTTTCTGGTTCAAAACTCTCTGAAATTAAAGATGTTTATTCTCATGCACAGGCTTTATCTCAATGTTCTGAGTTTATTAAAAAAAATAATTTAATAGAACATATTAGAGCTGACACTGCTGGTTCAGCAGAAATGATATCTAAAAATAAAGACAAATTTCAAGCAGCAATAGCGTCATCTTTAAGTGCAGAAATTTATGGATTAGAAATATTAAAAAAAAATATTGAAAATGAAACTGGAAATTTAACAAGATTTTTAATCATGGGCAAAAATATTTCCCAGCCAGAATTTACAAATAAAAAATATATAACTTCATTTTTGTTTAAATTAAAAAGTAAACCAGCAGCTCTTTATCAATCTTTGGGTGGATTTGCTATTAATGGAGTTAATTTAACAAAACTACAAAGTTATCCCGAGAGAAATTCTTTTGATTCATTCTTTTTTCTATGTGATCTTGATGGACATATTGAGGATAAGAAAGTTCAAAAATCTCTTGAAGAGCTCGGACTTCATTGTGAGGATTTTCACGTACTAGGTGTTTTTGAGGCAGATAAATTAAGAGATAAAAAGTCCTAATCTTTTCTTGTAGATTAGAAAATATTACTGTTATAATACTTCTGGAGGCTAGAGGTGGATGCTGCTTGAACCCGACCAGATCTTAACGGAAGCAGTCGTAGAGACAGTTATTCAGGTTCTAGTCTCCTAACAAAATTAAATAATGAACAAAAACTCTAAAGTATTAGCATTAAAATATCGTCCCCAAACATTTGATGATTTGATAGGACAAGAAGTGGTTGCTGAAACAATCAAAAATGCGATTAAATTAAATAAAACTCCTAATGCTTACCTTTTTACGGGCATTAGAGGAATTGGAAAAACTACGACTGCCAGAATAGTTGCCAAATCTCTAAATTGTTTAAATGGTATTGATAACTTATGTAAAGATAATTTATGTGAAAATTGTGAAGCAATATCTAATTCAAGTCATATCGATGTACTCGAAATGGATGCTGCCAGTAAAACAGGCGTGGATGACGTTAGAGATTTGATAGAATTTTCAAGATACGGACCTACCTCAGCAAAATATAAAATATTTATCATTGATGAAGTACATATGCTTAGCAAGCAAGCATTTAATGCTTTGCTCAAAACACTAGAGGAACCACCAGAGTATTTAAAATTTATTTTTGCGACAACAGAAATCAAAAAAATCCCAATTACTGTTATTTCAAGATGTCAAAGATTTGACTTATCAAGAATAAAATCTTCTGAGCTATTCGAGTTTATTAAAAAAATAAAAGATAAAGAAAATGGCAAAGCCTCAGATGATGCTTTGAAATTAATTGTCAAAATTTCAGAAGGCTCAGTAAGAGATGCTTTATCTTTATTAGATAGAGGTCTTTTGACTCTAGAAAATGACAAAGAGCTAGACTTAAGTGCTGCACAAAGTATTTTTGGATATTTTGATAAATCTCAATTAATTGACCTATTTAAATTGATATTAGAAGGCAATGAAAATGAAGTCATAAAGATTTATCGAAAAATTTATGATCAAGGAGTCGAGCCTAAAGTATTCATTAATGATTTTTTAGAACTTATATATTATTTTAAAAATATAAATTTTTTAACTTTGGAAAGTACTAATTTTTCCTTAAATGACGAAGAATTTTCTAAGATTAAAGAAATTTCAAATACTGTTGATTCTGAAGTGCTAATTTTATTCTGGCAATTTACAATTAAAACTCTTGAGGAGTTAGATATTGTTTCTAGTCAACATCTTTCTATAGAAATGTTTTTGATACGCTTGATGCATTTAAGTGGCTTAAAACAAAAAAGTGAAATTAATATAGATCAAAACTTAACACAAAAAAAAACATCTCTAAAAGAAAATGATGATGTTGAAATTAGAGCATCTACTCAAACGCTAGATCAAATTAAAAATATAACTCAAGAAAAAAAAGCTAAACCTTTATTAAATGATGATGCCAAAGGCATTGAAAGACTTGAAATCAATTCATTTGAAAACTTATTGGAGGTATGCAATTTAAAAAAAGAAATAAAACTAAAATATGAGTTAGAAAAAAATGTTAATCTTGTTAGATTTGATAATCCCAGAATAGAAATATCGTTTAATGATAATTTAGATAAAGATTTTGTAAAAGATTTATCTACTAAATTATTTGAATGGACAAATAAACGATGGATTATAACTTTTAGTAAATCTAAAGGTCAAATGTCTATAAAAGAAAAAGAAAAAAATTTTAAAAAAGAGTTAATCGACAAAGCTAAACAATCTGATTTATATAAAAAGGTCATTGAAAAATTTCCTGATGCTGAATTAGTTGATGTAAAATTTAACAATAAAGAGGAAGAAAATGACTGATTTTTCAAAGATATTAGATAAGGCAAAAGAACTTGAGGCAAAGATGAAAGAAAGCCAAGAAAAAATTAAAAACATCAGAGTAGAAGGAGTTTCAGGATCTAACTCTGTTAAGGTCACTCTTGATGGCGAGGGAGAAATGCAAAAATTGGAACTTTCAAATGAAGTTTTAAAAGAAGAAAAATCAATTATAGAAGATTTAATCGTAGCCGCTCATAATAATGCTAAATCTCAAATCAAAGTTAAAACAACTGAGGAAATCTCAAAGGCTGCAGGGGGATTCGGAATACCTGGCTTTAAATGGCCATTATAATAAATGCTTAATATAAACGAGATTGATGATTTAATTAAACTCATATCAAAACTTCCGGGTTTAGGACCAAAGTCTGCCAAAAGAATTGTTTTAAAATTAATTAATAATAGAGATGAATTAGTTAAGCCAATGGCTAACACTTTAGCACAAGTTTATAAGAATGTTACAAGATGTAGCTCGTGTGGATCTTTAAAATCTAATTCTACCGGATGTAGTAACTGTGAAAACACAAAAGAAAAACATTCAAAAATTTGTGTTGTTGAAGATATTGCTGATCAATGGTCAATTGAAAGTTCTAATATATTTAAAGGTTACTTCCACATCCTTGGTGGCACTATTTCTTCTGTAGGTCAAAGAAAAGAAGATCTATTAATAAATTCATTAGTAGAGAGAGTAAATAGAGACAATATAGAAGAAGTTATACTAGCAACAAGTGCAACTGTAGAGGGACAAACAACTGCATATTATATTCAAGATAGTTTAAAAAATACTAAAGCAAAAGTTACAAAGCTTGCCCAAGGTTTACCTGTTGGTGGTGAAATTGAAAGTCTGGATGATGGTACTTTGTTTTCTGCCTTTAAAAATAGGTCAGATTTAAATTCTAATTCTGATTAGATTTTTTCAACAATCTATTAAGGTGTAATAATGGTTCTGTATATCCAGAGGGTTGCTCTTTACCCTTAAAAATTAAATCACATGCAGTTTTAAATGCCAAAGAATTATCAAAATCATCACTCATTCGTCGATACTTTAGATCATCTTTATTCTGTTCATCAACGATTTTAGCCATATCTTTCATAATACCTATGACTTGAATTTTTGTTGTAATTCCATGATGGATCCAATTAGCTATGTGTTGTGATGAAATCCTTAATGTGGCTCGATCTTCCATAAGTCCAACATTATTTATATCTGGAACTTTAGAACAGCCAACTCCTTGATCAATCCATCTAACAACATATCCTAATAAAGTTTGTGCAGAGTTAGAAATTTCTGAGTTAATTTCATCTACAGACCAATTTGGTCTATCAGCTACTGGGATAGTTAAAAGATCATCTAATTTTGCTACTGTTCTTTTTAAAATAGTTTTTTGTTGGTCAAAAATATTTATCTCATGATAGTGGAGTGCATGTAATGCAGCTGCAGTTGGTGATGGAACCCATGCGCAATTTGCTCCAGCCTTCAAATGCCCAATTTTTTGATCCATCATATCTTTCATTTTGTCTGGCATTGCCCACATACCTTTGCCAATTTGTGCAACACCTGAAAAACCACACTGAAGACCTATATCAACATTATTGTTTTCATATGCTGAAATCCATTTTGAAGATTTCATATCTCCTTTTTTAATCATTGGGCCAGCTTCCATGGAGGTGTGCATTTCATCACCTGTTCTATCTAAGAAACCAGTATTAATAAAAAATACTCGATTTTTAAGGGTTCTAATACACTCTTTAAGATTTGCTGATGTTCTTCTTTCTTCATCCATAATTCCAATTTTACAAGTGTATTGCTCTAAGCCTAATAGGTTCTCTACTTCTGAAAAAATTTTATCTGTAAATGCAGTTTCTTCTGGGCCATGCATTTTTGGTTTAACAATATAAATTGATCCAGTTCGAGAATTTCCTTTATGATTTAAATCATGAAGTCCTGCTGCAGTTGTAATAAAAGCATCCATAATACCTTCGGGAATTTCACTACCATCATTTAATAGGATAGCAGAATTAGTCATAAGGTGACCAACATTTCTTACTAAGAGCAAACTTCTCCCATGTAATTTTAATCCAATACCATCTTTTGAAATATAGCTCCTATCAGGATTTAATTTTCTCTCTAAAGTTTTGCCATTTTTTTCGAATTCATTTTTTAGGTCACCTCTCATAAGTCCTAGCCAATTTCTATAACAAAGAACTTTATCTTCAGCATCAACTGCAGCAACACTATCCTCATTATCACAAATTGTTGAAACAGCAGATTCAATTATAATGTCACTTATTCGCGCCGTATCCTGCTGAGCACTAAATGCTTTAGGATCTTTTAAAATTTCAATATGAAGATTATTATTTTTTAATATTATTGCAGAAGGATCGTTTACATCTCCTCTGTGACCAACAAATTTTTCATTATCTTTAAGTTGAAATTTTTGATCATTTTTAAAAATATTTAATAAACCATTATTTACAGTAAATTTTGTAATTTCTTTCCAACTTAAATTTTCTAGTGGAAAAAACTTATCCAGAAATTCTCTACCATATTTAATAACCATTTCTCCTCTCAGGGGATCATATCTTTCTGAAACGCTATCTTCTGACTGTTCTATTACATCAGTTCCATATAGACTATCGTATAAACTCATCCATCTAGCATTGGCTGCATTAAGAGCATATCTAGCGTTCATGATTGGTACAACTAATTGCGGTCCAGCTATTTTTGAAATTTCATCATCAACATTTTTTGTTTCAATCTTAAAATCAACCCCAACTTTTTTAAGGTATCCTATTTCGTGTAAAAAGTTTTTGTATTCTTCTAAATTAATTTGGTTGCCTTTATTTTTAATGTGCCATTCATCAATTTGTTTTTGGATAATGTCTCTTTTTTTTAATAGATCTTTATTTATCGGAGCTAATTCGTGGACTGCTTTATCAAAGCCTTTCCAGAAATCTTCTTTTGCAATCTTTGTATCTTTTAAGAGCTCATCATTAATAAAATTAAATAATATTTCTGAAACTTTGAGATTATTAATACTTATATATTTTTCTTTCATACAATTTTTGTATCCCTATCTAAATTTTGCTCAAGACTAGTTTCTCTCTGAGTGTTATATGAATACCTAAGAGTTTATCAATTAATTAATTTTTAACTCCCAAACTAGGAATAATTATAATCAACTGCCAAAAAACATACCTTTTAATGTTATTATGTCAAATAATTATTAATTTTCTAAACATTTTGTTGCCTTTTTTATAAAATATTTGAATATCATTATTTAAATGAAAAATTATCTAAACTTTGAAGCAGAAATAAAAAATCTTGAAAATGAAATCGATAAATTGAAAGATCCCTATAATCAAGAAGGATTGGCTCAAGTAGACACTCAAAAAATTTCTAAAACTCAAGAAGAATTAGATGAAAAATTAAAAGTGATTTATGCAAATCTTGATCCTTGGCAAACAACAATGGTTGCCAGACATGAGGACAGACCAAAATCTAAATTTTTTATTGATAATTTATTTGATAATTTTATTCCCCTTTCGGGAGATAGATTTTATGGCGAAGATAAATCGGTATTAACCGGTTTTGCAAAATTTCATGGTCAGTCGGTTTTGGTAATAGGCCAAGAAAAAGGGGACAATTTAGAAAGTAGAATAGAGAGAAATTTTGGAATGATGAGACCAGAAGGATATAGAAAAACTATTCGATTAATGCAGTTAGCTAATAAATTTAATATTCCAATAATATCTTTCATAGACACCCCAGGCGCATATCCAGGTGTTGGTGCAGAGGAAAGAGGTCAAGCAGAGGCAATAGCTAAATCAATTGAATGCTGTATGGAATTAAAAGTACCGACATTAGCTATAGTAATTGGAGAAGGTGGTTCTGGTGGAGCTATAGCTTTAGCATCTTCAAATAAAGTAATAATGTTGGAAAATGCAATTTACTCAGTAATTTCCCCTGAAGGATGCGCAACAATATTATGGAGAGATCCAAAAAAAATGCTTGATGCAGCAAAAGCAATGAAATTATCTGCTAAAGATTTGTTAGAGCTAAAAGTAATAGATGAAATTATTAAAGAGCCCTTAGGTGGGGCTCATAGAGACAAAGATTTAATGCTAGAGAATGTAAGAGATTCAATTGAAAAAAATTTAAATTTTTTTAAAGAAATGACTTCAGAAGAAGTTTTTAATCATCGAAAAAATAAGTTTTTGAAGATTGGAAGAAATAAAGGATTTATCAATAATCCTGAGGATCTAAGTACACTAACTCCTAAAAATAAAAAATTTATTAGTATATTTAAATCAAAAAAATTTTTGATTTATTCAGGAATTGCTTTTTCAATAATATTATTAAGCCTAGTTGTTTTTTTATAAAGCTCCACAACAATTTTTAAATTTTTTCCCTGTTGCTTCACATCTATCATTTCTTGAAATCTTTTCATCTTTTTTAGCAATTAATAGACATTTAGGATTGTCAGATATACTTTTTTGGTTATTAGAAGATTGTAAAGAATTTTTTTGCTCTACAACTTTTAGATTCATTAAAATAGTTACATAATCTAGTTTAAGTTTTTCAAGTAAATTTTTAAATAGTTCAAAAGCTTCTTTTTTATATTCAATTAAAGGATCTCTTTGTCCATAAGATCTAAGACCAATCACTTGTCTTAATTGTTCGAGATATTGAATATGGGATTTCCAATTTAAATCTATTGATTGTAAAAATATTCTTTTTTCAATCTCTTTTGCATACTTTTCTCCTAAAATTTTAATTCTTTCATCTCTAGACTCCTTAAATTTACCAATTATTTTTTCTTTTAAACTTATTTCCGAGGTTTCAATCAATTCTTGAAATTCTTTGTTATCAAAACTTTTACCAATTATTGCCTTTAGCTTGTTATCAAAATCAGTATTTTTTGGACTAGATTTTTTTTCTCTTTTTAAATAAATAATATTTTCAATAATCTCTTTTAGAAATTCGTCAGAGTAATCAAAAATAGTTTCACTATTCAAAGCGTTATTTCTTTGAGAAAATATGACGTGTCTTTGATCATTCAAGACGTTATCAAATTTTATTAAAGTTTTTCTAATATCAAAGTTTCTTGCCTCAACTTTTTGTTGTGCTCTTTCTAATGCTTTGTTAATCCAAGGATGGTCAATACTTTCACCATCTTTAAGTCCTAGTTTTTGTAGAATATTATTCATGGACTCTGAACCAAAAATTCTCATTAAGTCATCTTCAAGACTTACATAAAAAATTGAACTTCCTTCATCTCCTTGTCTACCAGATCTTCCTCTTGCTTGATTATCAACTCTTCTAGATTCCATTCGTTCTGTACCGATTACAAACAAACCTCCTAGAGATTTTACCTTTTCTTTGTTTAATTTTAGCTGATCTTCAGGTATTGAACCTTTTTTACCCCCAAGCTGAATATCAACACCTCTACCAGATATACTTGTCGTAATTATTACAGAATTTTCCTTACCTGCATTTGCAATAATTTCTGCTTCATTTTCGTGATTTTTTGCATTTAAAACTACATGTTCCACTTTTTCCTTTTTTAGTAAATCTGAATAAATTTCAGATTTATTTACACTTGAGGTAAAGACTAAAATTGGTTGACCATTTTTATGACATTCAGATATTTTTTTAATAATTGCATCATTTTTTTCTTTTTCTGTTCTAAAGATTTGATCATTAAAATCTTTTCTGATCATAGATTTATTTGTCGGAATAACTAAAACTGGTAAATTATATATTTCATAAAATTCCTCGGCTTCAGTGGCCGCAGTACCCGTACATCCTGATAATTTTTTATATAATTTAAAATAATTTTGATAAGTGATAGAAGCCAATGTTTGGTTCTCTACTTGAATATCTAATTTTTCTTTAGCTTCTAAAGCTTGATGAAGTCCGTCACCAAATCTTCTTCCTTCAAGAATTCTACCCGTTAATTCATCTATGATTTTTAAATTACCATCTTTTACAAGGTAGTCTCTACCACTTACAAATAAATGGTTTGCTCTTAAAGCTTGATTAACATGATGAACTAGATGTAAATTTTCAGGGTCATAAAAATTGTTATTTTTAAGAACACCCGCATTCCCAAAAATTTTTTCAACATTATTAATACCATCATTAGTTAGGAGAATACTTTTCTCTTTTTCATCAATTTCGTAATCTTTTTTATCAAGTTGTCTTACTAATTTGTCGATTGCTAGATATTGATAAGTTTTATCTTCTGCGGCTCCAGAGATTATCAAAGGTGTTCTAGCCTCATCAATTAAACATGAGTCGATTTCATCAACAATAGAAAAAAAATGATCCCTTTGTACTTTTTCTTCATTTGAGTACTTCATGTTATCTCTTAAATAATCAAAGCCTAATTCACTATTAGTTGCATAAGTAATATCGCAGTTATAATTTAATTTTCTTTCCTGATCATTTTGGAAGTTATTTATAAAACCTGATGACAATCCTAAAAATCTATAAATTTCTCCCATTTCCATAGAGTCTCTTTTTGCAAGATAATCATTAACCGTTACTACGTGAACTCCATTTTCATTAAGCGCATTTAAGTAAGCAGCTAAAGCAATGGTTAGTGTTTTTCCTTCACCGGTTCTCATCTCTGCAATTTTACCCTCATGCAGTGCCACACCCCCTATTAACTGAACATCATAGTGTCTTTCATTTCTAGTTCTTTTTGATGCTTCTCTAACTAAGGCAAAAGCCTCCGGTAGAAGATCGTCTAACTTTTTACCTGACTTTAATTTTTGTTTAAGTTCTAGAGTTTTTTTAGGGAAATCTTCATTAGTTAAAGGCCTAATTTGATCTTCAAGAGAGTTAATGTTTGATACAATTTTTTTAATTCTGTCTAACTCTTTTTCATTATTAGATTTAATAAATTTTGAGAGAAAGTTTAAAGGATTGAACATTAGTTTTTTTGATTTATTATTTACTTATAACCTTTAATATAAGTATCAATTAAAATTTTTAAACACCATGGGAATTAATTTAACTAATTTTTTATCATCCAAATCAAACAATACTAAAATGATTGATTTTCAGGATTTAGACCATATTGATGGTATCTCCATATCTACAGTTAGTGCCAATTTATATAAAAATAATCGTGATGATTTAGTAATGTTTTATTTTAGAGACGGAGCTAATTATGCATCCGTTTACACTCAATCAAAAATCATCTCAGAGAATATAAAGTGGAATTTAAATCAAAAAAGTAAAAAAATTTATTCGTTAGTTATAAACACTAGAAATGCAAATGCATTTACAGGAACTTTAGGTTATCAAAGTTTAAAAAATATTGCAAAGTTGGTTTCTGAACAATTAACAGAAAAACAAAAAAGTGACGAAGATGATCCAAAAGTAATTAGTAGTAGAGAGGTAATTTTTGGCTGCACGGGCACAATTGGTGAAAAATTCCCAGAAGAGAAAATTTTAAATCAAGTTCCAAATTTAGTTAAAAAAATTAGTTATACCCAAAACAAATATATTTGGATGAAAGCTGCACTTGCAATTATGACCACAGATACAAAGCCAAAATTAGCAATGGAAGAATGTAAAATTGGAAATAAAAAAGTTAAGATTTATGGAATAGCCAAAGGTTCAGGTATGATACACCCAAACATGGCAACTACTTTAGGATATTTATTTACTGACGCAGATCTTTCTAATGATATTTTAAATAAACTATTAAAGAAAAATATTTCAAGTACATTTAATGCAATAAGTTGTGATGGTGATACAAGCACCAATGATATGGTGTCAATTTTTTCTACCAGAACTGTAAAAAATTCTTTGATTAAAAGTATTAATGACAAAAGCATTAAAAGTTTTGATTTAGCTTTAAATAAATTATTATTAAATTTAGCTAAAAGAGTAGTGGCAGATGGAGAAGGTGCTTCAAAATTTATAACTATAAGAGTAAAAAATTGTAGCACAGAGAAAGATGCAAAAAAACTTGCTTTTTCAATCGCAAACTCTCCTTTAGTAAAAACTGCAATTGCAGGACAAGATCCAAATTGGGGAAGAATTGCAATGGCCATAGGTAAAAGTGGACCTAAACTTAACTTAAATAAACTTGGTATAGAAATTGGAAATGTAAAAATAGTTCAAAATGGAAAATTAAATTCAAAATATTCCGAAAGTGATGCCTCAAATTATATGAAAAGTGACTCAATAGAATTAAATATTAATATTGGAACTGGAACGAAAGAATTTACAGCATATACAATGGATTTAACAAAAAAATATATTGAAATTAATGGTGATTACAGAAGTTAAGAGCATTGAAATTATACAAATTATTATTATTTATAAAATATGATTAAGTATAAATTGGTTTGCAAAGATTGTGAGATAACTTTTGATAGCTGGTTTGCTTCATCACAGGAGTATGAAAAGCTAAAGAAGAAAAAATTTTTAAATTGCCATAACTGTAGCTCATTAAATGTAGAAAAAAGTTTAATGGCACCAACCTTAATCAGCACAAAAAATACATCTCAATCATCAGTTAATGAATTGGAGAAAATTAGCAAAATTAAGAAAACTCTCAAAGAGTATCAAAATTTTATAAAGAAAAATTTTAAATATGTTGGAGAAAATTTTGCATTTGAAGCAAGATCAATTCATTATAATTCAAAAAAAAAAAATCCAGGCATTTATGGAACTGCCTCAAAACAAGAACTTAAAGAATTAAGTGAAGAAGGCATTGATACTCATATGATACCTTGGATAGAAGATAAAAATAATTAATCTTTATTAAATAAAGCAATATAATTTACTGATTTATCTCTACTAAGTGTCCACTGATCATTAATTAGATTATATTTCATTCCATCTAACTTTTTTATACTTAGATTATTTTTTTTAGATATTGCAATTAAATCATCAGGATTAACAAATTTTTCCCAGTCATGAGTACCAATTGGAAGCCATCTCATGACATATTCTGCTCCAATAATTCCAAAAACATAAGATTTAAGGGTTTTGTTAAGAGTAGCTACAAACATGAGGCCATTTTTTTTTAATAATTTTGAACATGCTTTAATGAAAAAATTTATATCTTCTACATGCTCAATTATCTCCATATTTAAAATAACATCAAATTTCTTATTAGTTTTTAATTTTTCTGGAGAAGTAGATTTGTAATCAATTTTTAAATTATTTTTATTAGCATGCATTTTTGCGATTTTAATATTTTTTTCTGAAGCATCAATCCCAACTACATGAGCACCCAATCTACTCATTGGTTCAGATAACAGTCCACCACCACATCCGATATCTAAAATATTAATTTTATTTAGAGGCTTGTTTTTATCTTTTAAATTGAAATGATTAATTATGTTATCTTTAATATAACGAATTCTAATAGGATTAAATTTGTGAAGAGGTTTAAATTTTCCATTTGGATCCCACCATTCTTCAGCCATTTTTGAAAACTTTTCTATTTCTTTTTTATTTACACTTGTCATATAAGATATTTTGTTGACATAACAATTAAGATGTATTTTATCAATTATTAATTAAATTTAGTCATTTACAACACATGAAAACTATAGTTCTAAAATTTGGTGGCACCTCGGTAGGTAGTATAGAGAGAATTAAAAAAGCAATTAAAATTATATCTTCACATAAAAAAGGTGGAAATAATGTTGCTGTAATTTCCTCGGCTATGAGTGGTGTAACTAATGATTTAGTAAAAAAATCAAAATTGATTAGTAATAATTTTGATAAAGCAGAATATGACTCTTTACTAGCAACAGGAGAACAAGCGTCCTGCGCTTTAATTGCTGGTGGACTAAATAATATAGGCTTAAAATCAAGATCATGGTTGTCATGGCAAATTCCAATTTTGACTTCTGGCCCTCATTCAGGGGCTAGGATTGAAAATATTGAAAGTAAAATTCTAATAAATTATATGAAATCAGGTGGTATTCCAATTATTACTGGTTTTCAGGGCATAAATTCAAGTTCCAGAATCACAACACTTGGCAGAGGAGGATCTGATGCTTCAGCAATTATGCTTGCTAAATTTTTAAAAGCTGACGAATGTATAATTTATACAGATGTTGATGGTATATACACAACAGATCCAAGATTACACAAAAAAGCAAAAAAAATTAAAAAAATATTTTATGATGAAATGTTAGAAATGGCCTCTTTAGGTTCGAAAGTTATGCAACCTACTTCAGTTCAAGATGCCAAATTAAATAATATTAATATTCAAGTAAAATCATCTTTTATAAAAAAACCAGGCACATTAATAACTGGTTCTAAAAAAGAATTTAGTAATCAAATTATAACTGGTATTTCCTCAACCAAAAATGATGCAAAAATAACAATTGTAGGTGTAAAAGATAAGCCAGGTATTGCAGCATCAATTTTTAAACCATTATCAGAAAATCTTATAAATGTAGATATGGTTGTACAAAATATATCTTTGAATGGTAAAGAAACAGATATAACTTTTACTATAAAGTCTGAAGATTTAAAAAAGACAGAGAAGTTAATAAAACAAAATAAAAAAATTTCTTATAGAGAATTATCTTTTGATAAAAATGTTTCAAAAGTTTCTATAATAGGTGTTGGAATGATTACAACACCTGGAATTACTTATAGAATGTTTCAAGCTTTAGCATCCAAAAAAATTAATATAATGGTAATCTCAACTTCTGAAATCAAAATATCAGTGTTAATTTCTGATAAAAATATTAAAAAAGCTATTGCCGTTCTTCACAAAGAATTCAAACTAGATTAAAAATGAGCCTGAGACCATTTCGAGAAATAAATAGAAGAAAAACTAAAACCATTACTGTCGGTGATGTTAAAGTTGGAGGAGAAAATCCAATTTCAGTACAATCAATGACTAATACTCTTACAACAGATATTAAAGCTACAATTGAACAAATAAATGATATTCATAATGAAGGTGCTGACATAGTTAGAGTATCTTGCCCAGACGAGGAGTCCTCAAAAGCTTTAAAAGAAATAACTAAAAATGTTCAAATACCTGTAATTGCAGATATTCATTTTCATTATAAACGAGCTATTGAAGCAGCAGAAAATGGTGCAAGATGTTTAAGAATTAATCCTGGGAATATAGGGGATATAAATAAAGTACATGACATACTTAAAGCAGCTAAAGATAATAATTGCTCTATAAGGATTGGAGTAAATGCAGGCTCTCTAGAAAAAGATATTTTAGAAAAGCATAAAGAGCCTTGCCCAGAGGCCCTAGTTGAAAGTGCTTTAAGAAATATTAAAATTTTAGAGGACCAAGATTTTTTTAATTTTAAAATAAGTGTAAAATCTTCAGATGTTTTTCTTTCAATTGCTGCTTATCGTCAACTTTCAAAGTTAACTGACTACCCTCTACATTTAGGTATTACTGAAGCTGGCAGTTTTGTCTCTGGAAGTGTTAAGTCATCTATTGGGCTTGGAACCCTTTTGCTAGATGGAATCGGAGATACGATAAGAGTTTCTTTATCAGATGATCCAGTTAAAGAAGTAAAAATTGGAAATGAAATTTTAAAATCATTAAATTTAAGAAATAGAGGTGTTAAAATAATTTCTTGTCCTTCTTGTGCAAGACAAGCATTTCAAGTTATTGACACTGTTAAAATTTTAGAAGAAAAATTATCACATATTACAACTCCTATAACTCTTTCTATTATAGGCTGTGTTGTAAATGGACCTGGTGAGGCTGCATTGACAGATATTGGCATTACAGGTGGAGGCAAAGGTAATAATATGCTTTATTTATCTGGCGTTCAGAGTGAAAAAGTTTTAACAGATGATATAATTACAAAAGTAGTTGAAGAAGTTGAAAAAAAGGCTCAAGAGCTGTCAAAAAATTAAAAATGATCCCCATAAAAACTGTACAAGATTTAATTGTTAAACACTCTAAATTAGAAAAAGATTTATCTGCAGGTGATATTGATAAAAAATTATTTGCTGAAAAATCAAAAGAGTATTCAGATTTAAACGAAATAATTGATAATGCAAAAAAATATGTTTCATACGAGCATGAGAAAGTTGAGTTAAGCAAAATTTTAGAAGACAGCAACTCAGATGAGGAACTTAAAAAAATGGCAGAGGTAGAATTAGAAGAATTGAAATCTCAGAATGACGTTAATGAAAAAAAATTAAAATTATTTTTACTTCCCAAAGATGAGGCTGATAAAAAAAATGCTATTATTGAAATTAGAGCCGGAACAGGTGGCTTAGAGGCAAGTTTATTTGCAGCAGATTTATTTAAGATGTATGAAAAAATTAGTCACAAAAAAAAATGGACTTTAGAGTTAATATCAATTTCTAAAAGTGATGCTGGTGGATTGAAAGAGGTAATTGCTTCGATTAGTGGAACCAATATTTATTCAACACTTAAATATGAAAGTGGTGTTCATAGAGTTCAAAGAGTTCCAGATACTGAAACACAAGGAAGAGTTCATACATCAGCTGCTACGGTAGCAGTTTTGCCAGAAGCAGAAGAAGTGGATGTAAAAATAAATGAATCTGACCTTAGAATAGATGTTTTTAGAGCAGGGGGTCCAGGAGGCCAATCTGTTAACACCACGGACAGTGCTGTAAGAATTACCCACATACCAACAGGCTTATCAGTTTCTCAACAGGATGAAAAATCTCAGCATAAAAACAAAGCAAAAGGAATGAAAATTTTAAGAGCAAGGTTATATGAACTTGAGCGTTCAAGAATTGATCAAGAAAGGTCACAAGATAGAAAAACAAAAATTGGTACTGGAGACCGATCTGAAAGAATTAGAACTTATAATTTTCCACAAGGCAGAGTAACTGATCATAGAATTAATTTAACTTTACATAAATTAGAAGAATTTCTTGAGGGCGAGGCATTTGATGAAATGATGGAAGCTCTGACTTTACAAGCTCAAGAAGAAAGTCTAGTTGGTTTACAATAATTATGAATATTGAAAATGCACTAAATATTGCAAACAATATTCTAAAAGATAATTGTAATAATTCTTATCAGCTAGATTCTGAGCTTCTCATGTCAAAAATTTTTGAAAAAGATAGAAAGTTTATAATTTTAAATTCAAATAAAAAATTAAGTGAAGAAAAGTTAGAACAATTTAATTGTTTAATAAACAAAAGATTAAAAGGTGAACCGATTGCATATCTTTTAAAAAAAAAAGATTTTTGGAAATATGAATTTTATGTAGATAAAGGAATTTTAATTCCAAGACCAGACTCAGAAGTTGTAGTTGATCAAATATTAAAATTAACTAACAATAAAGATAATTTAAGAATATTGGATATAGGAGTTGGTTCAGGCTGTTTATTGTTATCTGTACTTAAAGAAAGAAAAAATTTTCATGGGGTTGGTATTGATATAAGTAAAAAATGTATTGATATCAGTAATATTAATGCCTCTAAATTAGAAATATCAAATAGAGTAAAGTTTTTTAAATCAGATGTTGACAATTTCAGGTTTGGCAAATATGATTTAATTGTATCTAATCCTCCTTATATTAAAATGTTAGATTTTAATAATTTAAAAAAGGATGTGATTAATTTTGAGCCAAAATTAGCTCTTTATGGTGGATTAGACGGAACATCAGAAATCAGAAAAGTAATAAAAAAATCATCTGAACTGATTAAAAAAAATGGAAAATTTATTTTAGAGATAGCTTACGATCAAAAAAATAAAGTAATAAAATTATTAAGAGATAAGGGATTTTATATAAATAACGTTTTAAAGGATCTTGCTGATAATGACAGATGCATTGTATCCACAAAAGTTTAAACAGATAAATTATGGTAACATTTAGAAACAATAATAATAATAGAAGAAATAACTTCAGAAGACCTGACAGAAATTTTAAACCAAATGGTGATAGACCTAAGTTTAATTCAAATTTTTCAACTAATGAAAATTTTCAAAGAAATGTTCCGAGCAGAAATAATCATAATGCAGCAAAATTAATTGAAAAATATAACAATCTAGCTAGAGAAGCTTTATCAAGTGAGGATAAAATTTTATCTGAGAATTATTTTCAGCATGCAGATCATTTTACTAGAATATTAAATGAGCAAGAAAGCTTCAGAAAAGCAAGGTATGCCTCTAATAATACTGAAAAATTAGAATCTAAAGATTCAGAAGAGAAATCTGACAAAGATTTAGATACTGGAAATAACAGTGATATTGAAAGCCCAAATTTACAATCAGAAGCTGAGGCAGTCTAATTTAATCCAATAATTTTTTCAGATTTTAAAACATCTAATTGTATTTTTTTAGTTTCAAAAATTTTTCTTTCCTCTCCTTTAAGAATTTTTCCTGAAGGTAATTTTAAAGTTTGGGAATTAACTTTTTTTCCATTAACAATCACTTCATAATGAAGATGAGGTCCTGTTGATTTTCCTGTAGAGCCTACATAACCAATAGTTTGACCCTGTTTAACTCTAACGCCACTTTTAATTCCTCTAGCAAATTTTGACATATGGGCATAAATCGTTTCATAAGTTGAGTTATGTCTTATTTGAACACAATTTCCTCCTCCTCCACACCATCCTGCTTTTTTTACAACGCCACTTCCTGAAGCCATAATTGGAGTTCCCATAGGTGCTGCAAAATCAGTTCCACGATGCATTTTATTAAAACCATCAATTGGATGTTTCCTCATGCCATATGAGGAAGATAATCTTGCACCGTTAATTGGTGTTTTCATTAAAGCTTTTTCAATACTTTTTCCATTTTTATCGTAGTGACCTTCACTACCTTCCTCATCAAAATAATATAAAGAATTATCTTCTCCACTTAAAATTAAATTTGCAAAAAGAATATTTCCTGTTTCAACAATTTTCTCATTTTCATCTAAAAATATTTCATACATTATTTGAAATCTATCTTCTTTTCTAATGTCTCTTTGAAAGTCAACTTGAAATCCATAAATTCTTGCAAATTCTATAATTGTATTTGCAGGGATATTTTGATCAGTTGCTGATTTATACAAACTTTGTAAAATAATATTTTCTTTATAAAGTATTTTTTTATTTAATTTTAAAATTACCAATTCCTGATTAAATGAATTTGTACTAAAATCTTTTGTTAAATATACTTTTTCTGTATTAGAAATTTGAAAAGTAAAATCTTTAATTAAGTTATTTGATTTGTCTACAGTAAATTGAATTTTTTGATTGGTATTGAGTTTATTTAAATTAATTTTTTTTGATAATTCTTTTTTTATTTCTAAAATTTCTTTTTTATCAATTAAATATTCTTCTAAAATTTTATCAAAAGTTTCACCTGAAGCAATTTTGTGATTTATTTTTTTATATTTAGATTCTAAATTATCTAAAACGTGATTAATTGTTTTTTTAAAATAAATATTATTAAATAAATTATCATAATTTTCAGATACTAAATTTTTATTGTAATTATGGTATGTTGATGATGAAACTGTAATAGCAATTAGTATAAATAAAGCTAAAATTTCTTTATTTTTAACCAGAATTTTTTTTAGATTTTTAAACATTAAAATTTGTTTGACTTGCAATTAATAGTTTAGCATCATTAAAAAATCAAAAAAAACCGCGTAAAATAATGTGTTTTTCAACATTTTTTTAATCTTAAATGCTTGATTTCCATTTATTTTAGCCTATAAGCATCAAACTTTCTCAAATAATTATTGTGTATGCAATAAATTAGTGAGGATTATTGAGCCTTTTTAGCTCAATTAGCTATTTAAAAAGTAAAAATTTAAGAAGAGAAGTGTGGACGGTTAAGGTTACCAAAATTTGTCGTACACACTTCAACATTATATAAATTTTATTCTTAGAATTTATATAGAA
>Ga0208542_1000386_pt1 | contig 20635 bp, 20 predicted proteins | sample DEB08_DNA_3_FD_185495 | JGI IMG/M metagenome (GOLD analysis project Ga0208542, IMG submission 185495) | Aqueous microbial communities from the Delaware River and Bay under freshwater to marine salinity gradient to study organic matter... | ecosystem: Environmental > Aquatic > Marine > Coastal ... | reverse complement strand
CCCCACGGCCTGCACGGCCTGCACGGCCTGCACCGTCTCTAGGCGCACCACGCGCTCGCGCAGCGCGTCTTGCGCGACGTACAACTTGCCGCGCGCCTCGCGGCCAATGTCGATCTCTCGCGCGTGACCGTCCACGGCGGTCTGTAGCGCGTCGAATCGGGCGGTCATCCGCATGTCGAGGCGCTCGACGCGCTGCGCCACGTCCGCGACCGACTGCCCGACCTCAGCCAGGGCCGCCGTCGTCCGCTCGCGCTCCTCGCGCCGCGTCTCGGCCTCGGCCCGCGCCGTCTCGGCCGCCTCGGTCCAGTAGCGCTTGATCCGCCACGCCAGCACGCCGCCCACAGCGCTCGCCGCCGCCGCCAGGATGCTGCTCAGATCGATGCTCAGATCCACGCTCGACATCCATCGCCACGACGAGCGCCCGCAGCGCCGCGAGCTCCGCGCGCATCGAGCTGATCTCGATCTGGTCCGACTCGCGCAGCGACAGCATCGACCGCCGCCAGCTGACAGTAGAGCGCTCGCGCAGTACATGCACGATCAGCAGATACACTGAGATCGACAGGGTCAGCAGGTCCACAGCGCCAGTGTACCGTGATCGCAGGCGCGCGCGTACTGTGCGCCACATGCATCACAGCACCTCAGAGCCCCACGAGGGGGCGAGCTTGTAGCCCTGGGCCAGAGCCCACGCGACAGCGGCGTCAATGTCCGCGACAACGACGGGGCCGGCGGCGACCGCATAGTCTGGGGCGTCAACACCCATCGCGAGCCATCGGCGCGGGACCGTCTGCCGCGAGCCGTCCTCGACCAGCGGGATCGGAGTGTCGGCCTGCTGATCGACGACCATCCACGCGCGCCACATCACAGCACCCCGCAAGCGGCTAGCAGCAGGCGCGACAGGCGGCGCACAGACTGCGCGGACGCGGCAGACGACAGCACGCCGATGCCGCGCAGGTTCATGGTGATGGGAAGCGTCCCGTTGCTGTACGCGCCGATGGTGAACGCCTGCGACGCCTGGAAGGTGCCGGTCGTGTCGTTGGCGACGCTGGCGGTCGGCGTCGATAGCAATCCGTCGTCGTAAACCGCCAACTCCGATGCCGCCGCCTGTGTCCGGTCGTGCGTCGTCGCAACCGCGCGCATCCCAGCGCCGATCGGCGCGAAGATGTTGTTGCGGTTCGCAAGCGCGGTTTCGCCGTTGCCGGCGACCACGGACAGGGCAGTCCCGCTCAGGCCAGCATACATGCGCCTGTCGGCGTAGTACGGATTCCCGTAAGCCGCGAGCGTGCCGCTGGTCCCGGTCATCTCGCAGACGGCGACGATAGTAGCCCCGGTAGCGCCGCCCAAAATCCCGGTCTCACCGGTCATCAGCTGCGCCCCGCCAAACACGATCGCGTTACCGAGCGTGGCAGGGCGCAGCGCGCCGGCAGCGGTCGGGCTGGCGCCGCGACGAGCGTTGAGTGTGCTGACAGCAGCGCCAGCGTTGGCCGCTGTGTCTGCGGCGAACGCAAGGACGCTCCAATCCGCAGCGCCCGACAGCAGCGCAAGCGCAGCCTCAGATCGCCGCGCAAGACGGCGAGCCGATGCCGGCTGTCCAATCCGGTCGGTGGCGCGCAGTGGGCGCATCAGACCACCTCTGCCCAGGCGATGAACATCTCGGCGCTGTCGAGGTCGGTGCCGGTGCTGGTCTTGCCGACGAGCTCGACCGCCACACGATCGCCGTAGACCGCGACGCTGACAACGTCATCGGTGCGCAGTGCGGTGGAGGATCCGCCGTCGCTGATCAGCCGCACGCCGACGGACGGGTCGACGTACCAGCCGATCGCGTTGCTGTGGACCCAAAGACGCCAGTAGGCGGTCGCTGCGCTGCCGCTCGCGTTGATCAGCGCCGCGCGGATGTTGACCGTCGCCGCGCCACCGTCGCGGGTCACAGGCAGCGACGAAAGCGCGTAGCCAGCGCCCGCCCCGGTCACGGGTCGCCCAGCCATTGCCGTCGACGTCGCGCCGGTCACTGCCTCGTCAACCACGCCGCCGGCGGCCGTGACCGACTGCGTCGCGTCGTTGCTATACGGGATCGCCATCACGGGCCGCCCGCTGTCGCTGGTGATAGTGACCGTCGCGTCGCTGCGGCTGATGGTGTAGCCGCTCAGAGTCGAGCCTGCGTCAGACTCCCACGCCGCCGCGGTCGTGGCTGCGGTGTCGCTACCGGACGGCTCGATCTCAATCGGAACGCCGTCCAGATCGACGCCGACGACGCTGGAGCCGGTCGCAGCGCCGGCAAATACGATGGTCGCGGCGTTGGTTGTGCCGCGATGTAGGCTGGTGGGCATGGCATCCTCCGCGCCAGCACGGCGCTCTGGGCAGGCTACCGCTAGATCGACTGGTAGTCCATAGGCGCGCGTATCTGGTAGATATGCAGCGCGAATCCGGCGGCAAGTTCGATCTCGACCGCTTCGAGTGATGACGCAAGCGCCTCGGGTAGCGGTAGCGTGCGGTTTGTCGTCGAGGCTGGCGTGTCGTCGGTATAGTCGCCGCTGCTCCAGACGTAGGCCGGTGCGGTGACTGCGCCGTCGCCGAGGCCGTGGTAGGTCTCGGTCCCGCGCGTCGGCGTCTGCACGGTCACGGCGTAGGCTGCTGGCGATGCCGGGATGCCTGACGCGGTCGTCGTCTCGATGACGGTGGCGGACTGAATCGTGCCCTGCGCTTGATCGACGCGGACGACGCATGCGCGCCCACGCTGCACAGCCGGCGGGATCGGCAGCCACACGCGCCGTGTCGTCAGCCCGCCGCCCGAGAGCCCGTCGAACGCGAGCGCGGGCATTGCCCACGGGCGCAGCGCCAGCGCCTCGACCCCGCGCGTCGCCGCCCACAGCGTCGCCACGGTCGCGGGCGCGTCCGGCGTCGCCACGATGACGGGCGAGCCGGGCAGCGACGGCAGAAGCGACACGGTGACGGCGTGCACGGTCGTCTCCTCGCCGCCTGCGGTGTCTGGACCTCGCAGCGCCCACACCTCGATCGGCAGCTTGCCGGACAGCGACGAGCCGCCGGGCACGTCGACCGAGAGCGGCGACGGGGTCTGCACAGTCCCGTCAGCGTCCAGCGCGATCCATTGGTCGCCAACGTGGACACGCACGCGGTCGGCTGTCGAGGCCGGCGAACCGGTGACGCTCGCGAGCGCCTGTACCTGCACCTGCTGCGCGCCGACCACCATCGGCACCTGCGCTTGGCCGCAGGCGATCAGCACCCATTGGCCGTCGGCAGCCTGTGTGGCGTCGCCGAGATCGTAGAGCGCGCTGCTGGTCTCCTGCGCGAACGAGAACAGGCATTGCGCTCGGTCCTGCATCGTCGCGTAGACATTACGCATTGCTCGGTTGACCAGCTCGGTGTTGATTGGCGCGCCAGACGCGCCAAGAAGCCCGTCGTCGTACGGCCAGAAGCCCGAGGTCCGGCGCGTCGTCGGAGAGCCCGCGGCCGGGATGACGGCCACGCTGTCGGCGCTGATGTCCTGGCCTGCGCCGGCTGGCGTGTAGGTGACGCGGATCTCGTCTACGCCTGCGGTGATGGTCGCGGCGGTGTCAACGGTGTTCTTTGCGCTGGCCGTCAGAGATCCGGTCGTCGTCGGTCCGTAGATCGTGGACCACCCGCCGCCGCCGGTCTGTTGCTCGACCTCTATCGTGATGCTGGTGACGCCCGCGCCAAGCTCGACCACGTGGCGCAGCGTGTAGCCGAGGCTGTCGCTGGACGGCATCAGCGGCAGGCGGAACTCCTGCGCACGCTGTACCGCGCTCTCGGCGGTGTAGACCACCACCAGCGGGCATGGGCGGTGCTGCTGGTAGTGTGCGTTGGCGAGCGCAAGCGTCGTGGACAGCGGCGAAGCGTCAGCCGCCGGCATCATCAGGTCTGCGTCAGATACCACCGCGTAGGTGCTGGCGTACGATACCGTCATGCCCACCGGCTCCCGTCTGCGTCGTGCATCCACGTCGCCTGGAACGAGTCGTCGTTCGCCGACTCCGGCCACGTCAGATAGCTAGTGCTGCCAAGCGTAGGCGACCCGACCACGCTATCGACCGTCAGCCGGCACACGCTGCCGGTGTCGGCGACGGCGCTGATCTCGAATGCCTCGGTCGTGCCCTCCGCGCCCTGGCCGGGCTGGTAGTGCAGCAGACGCAGCGTGTCGCTCTGCTCGTCTGCGTAGGCCATCGCTGCGACCATGATCGGCAGGTAGTCGCGGCTGATGTCGATCTGAGTCGGTGCGGTGGCGTGGTCGTAGGCCGACACGGCGGGCGCTGGGCAGATGCCCTTGCGGATCTCGGTGCCGTCGACCAGCACGAGCAGCCGCTGCACGCCGGTGTCGAGCGAGACGTGCCGCCCGACCACGCGGCCGACTGTCGAGATCCCAGGTGTTCCCGTGTCGATATCCCACAGCGCGGGGTGCGTCAGGTCGAGCTCGACCGTCCCGCCGACGCGCGCATCGAGCCACGGCACGACGTCGATCTCGACAAGCGACGCATGCTGATCGCCGATGACGCGCTGCGCCGCCCACGCGAGCGCGCCGGGAAGCGCCTGCTGTCGGTCGCCGACGGGCAGGTGATACTCGGCGACGCGCGCACCCTCGGCGGCAGTCCGCCCGAGGTCTCGCACGGTCACAGCGTCGCCGTCGTCCGCGAGCGTCATGCGGACGACGCTCGGGGCTTCGATCGTCTGCGCCACCGCATGCGCGCCGCCACGGGTGATCATATGCTCATCGCCGATCTCGACGTCGGGCGCGGTGGCCGTCGCCGACGTGTAGACCACCGACAGCACCGCATCCTCTGCGTAGGTGTCGGTCACACAAAGCGCCATGCCCGACAGCCCGAGCGCGCGGCCTGCTGCGTCACTCACGCTGCCGTCCTCGGTCAATACGTCCGCCTCCAACAGCGACCACCAGCCTTGCCCGAGCATCTGTCCGATCGCGTCGTCGTCCACCAGATCGGTCGGCAGGCCGAGCCCTGCAAAGCCCGGGAGCGTGTCGTAGGTGCCGCGCAACGACGCCTCGCCCGACGAGTGCAGCAGCCGGCGCACACAGTCCGCAAGCGTGCCGCTGTTGCCGGCGATGACCGTGGCGGTCGTGCCGATGGCTGGCAGCGCAGGCGCGCCCGGTGTCACCGGTTGCAGGTTGCGTAGCACCATCAGCCCGGTGGCCGTGGTCGGCGTCGCAGTGGCGTAGCGGTACTCGTCCGCGCCGACGCGGACCCGCCCGCCGTTCGGCAGGGTCGGCAGTGCCGCGTCGTCGAAGCGGACGGCGATGGTTGGAATCAGCGTTGCGGACGGCAGCGACTCGCCGCTGTCGGCGTCACCCACGGCGTAGACCGACCCCCGAAGCGTCACGCCGAGCTGAGCGGTCTTGGTCGCGCCGCTGGTGTAGGTCGTGGACCCGCCAGGCTTGCCGAGCAGCTTGCTTGCTGTCGTGCCGAACCACGTCGTCACAATGGCGTAGGTGTAGACCGGTGAGCCGGTGTGCTTCAGCTCGACGTACGGCACGACGTCGCCGGCGGCAACTGCTGGGAATGTGTAGTACGGCGGCGTCTTGTCCACCGTGCCGAATACCATCGTGCCGAACTCTGCCCCGAGCGATTGCGCGCTAACCCACGTGTCCCACGCGTCTTTGATCGCCGCGAGAGCCTCGGTCATGCTGATCAAGTCGCCGTAGGAATAGCCCGCATCGGCGAATGGCGTCAGTTGCGCGACGTACTGCGCGCCGTCGCCCGGAGCGCCACCGCCGCCGCTGCTGGTCTGCGTCCGGGTGATAGCGATCGTGATCCAGTCCGACGACACGAGGAAGCGCCCGTCGCCGTCCTGCACGGTGCCAGTGACAGCAGCGGCGAGCGGACGCGACAGCAGCCGGTCGAGCGGCAGCGCCTCGATCGTCCACCCCGTGCCGTCGGTCGCGCGCACCGGCTCCGCGTCGATGTAGCCGCGCCAGATTGCGGTGCTGGTCGAGGTCCACGCCACGCCCGGCGCGTAGCCCGTGGCGTCGCATGGCTGCGCGTAGAGCGTGACCAGACGGCCACGCCACACCCTCGGGCGGTCGGTGACGATGGCTCCGGCGCTGCGTGCCGAGATCGGATGCGCCCACCCAGCGACGCCTCGCGCGGTGACGTTCAACACGTCGGGCGGTCCGCTGGTGACACTGCCGACCGTGATCGCCTCGCGCCCAATCCACACCGTGGCAGGCGTGGACAGGCCCGAGCCGTCGTCCACCTCGATCGTGGTGTCCGAGGACGCGGAGTTCGCCACGACTCGCGCCTGCCATGCCGGGCGGGTCATGTACCCGGACATCGTGTCATCGTCGAGTAGGTGCAGCGTTAGCGGGTAGCCAGCGGCGATGCCGGCGTCGCGGTCAACCTGCGCGCCGATGGCGGCGGACTGCGACACGACCAAAGTCGGCGACGTGGATGTGTAGCCGCTCGGGCGCGTCTTGCCGAGGTCGCGACCGCACCAGACGACGGGCAGCCCCTCGATCGTCGCCCAATAGACGTGGCCCCAGCCGTAGCGCAGCGGTGCCCACACGTCCACCGATGCCATCAGCGCCCCCTACCAATGACAACGCGTGCGGTGCTCAGGCCGCGCGCTGGCGAGTGCTCGACGTCGCCGAGGAATACCACCATGCCGTCGACGTAGCCGCCCGGCACGCTGGCACTGTACGCGGACGCCTGCGCCTCGTCCATGTAGACGCGTGCCTGGCCGGCGGCGCAGTAGGACCGCACGAGCGCGTCCATGCGTGCCCGTGTCGTCCGCACCTCGCCTTCGATCACGTCCACCTGCGACCATGCGATCGCCCGGTAGCGGCCCTGCTCGTACTGGTGCACCTCGACGTCCTCGGACGGCACCACGCCGAGCGATGACAGGTGCAGCGCGTCGAAGCGAGCGAGCGCCTGCTGGTCACCGGTGTAGGTGAGCGCGCCAGTGTGACCGGACGACGCCGAGAAGCCGAGCGCCGCTGCGATGTTGCCGCCAAATGACACCGAGAACGACGCGACGCCCGACGCGCTGATCGTAACCGCCTGCGCGTCGGCGTCCCACGTCAGCGAGTAGGTCCCGGTCAGGTTGGCCGTCATGTCGGCAGCCCACGCCGTGAGCGCATCGGACAGCCGCGCCGGCGCAAGCAGACGCGAAATGTAGACCGTCGGTCCAGGCTCGGTGATCGTGATGCCGACAGCGTCCGCCATCGCGGCCTCTGGCGTGCCGTACAGCCATGCTTCCATGCGCGCGGTCACGACCACACCTCAAAGTCCGCCCGCACGCGAGCGCGGGCCCCGTGCGACGTCGTGACGCGGCCCAGCGCGACCTCGACCCAGGTGCTGTCATACGCTCGCAGGATTGCGGCCGTCCTCGGATTGCGCGCCGCCGCGAGCGCCTGACGCAGATATGCCGCGCGCTCTGGCGATAGCGACAGTGCCGCCGTCGATCTGCTGGCAGCCTCGCCGATCGGGTTGGTCGCAATGCTGCCGACCGATGCGACCGCGTATGGCTGGCTGCTCACGAGCGACGGCACAGTGAGCGGCGTGCCCGTTTCGCCCAACGTCAGGACGGACACGGTGCCGGATGGTGCCGACCATTCCAGTTCTTCGGATGACGACGGCGACGCGCCGAGCAGCGACGCGGCAGCCGACGACGGCACCCAGTCGTACGCCGACTGAGCCGTGAACGTCATCTTCGCGGCGTCCCCGCTCGCGTCGTAGACGACCGTCGTCACGTCGCCGAAGGTCGAAAGCATCCACGCGATCAGGTCGAGCGATGCGGCATAGGCATCGCGGACCGTAGCGGCCGGCGTCCACGTCTGCGCGCCCATGCCGTCGTCCACATCGATCGTGGCCGTCGTCCAATCGTCGCGGGTGCGGATGCAGATCATGCGCCACCGTACGCAGCAGCGCCGCCCATGCCGGTGCCGGCGACCGCGCGCATTGCCTTCCGGATTGCCGCGCCAACCTCGGCAGGCGTGCCGAGGCCGCCGGTGATGTTGACGACCAGCGGGCCGCCGCCCGTGCTCGCTGCCTGCGCCGGCTGCTGCAACGGCGCGCGTTGCGGCCCTGCCGTTGCGGCCGCTGCCGGTGTCGGTGCCGAGGTCAACGCGACCTTGGCGAAGGCCGCGGCGGCTGCGGCGTGACCGATGCCGCCTGCGATGTCGTAGGAAGCGAACGCGGCAATGCTGCGCGCGGTCTCGATCGCTGCGTCAATGCCGGCCGAGACGCGCTTGGCTGTGTCGGCCTCGAACAGAACGCCCGCGAGCGTCTTGGCCGCGCTGCCGTAGGCATCGACGGTTTGCAGCCGCGCGGCGCGCTGCTCCTCTTCGAGTCGGATCGCCTCTTCCGCCGACCGGCGTTGAGCGTCGGCTAGGTCCGCCTGCGCCCGCATGATCTGGTGCTGCGCCTCGGCCTGGATCGCGGCAGAAAGCTGCGCCTTCTCGGCGGTGCGTAGGTACTCGTCGCCCTTGACGCGCTCCAGCTCGGCGACCATGCGCGCTTGGATCTGCGCCTGTGCGGCTGCGGCGCGTGCTTCCGGCGTCGCGGCGGTGTCGAAGGCGACGCCGAGCACGCGGTCTTGCAGCGCCTGGACGGCTGCGGCTCGGGCTTCGATGTTGCGGTCGAGCGCCTCGCCGCCGCGTGTGAGCAGCGCGTCAATGCCGGCCTCAAAGTCGGCGAAGGCGCGCTTGGCCTCTGCTGCTGCGTGCTTGGCTGCGGCTGCTGCGGCCTGCCGGCGTCGCGCGGTCGCCGCCTCCTCGGCCTTTGCAAAGCCGATCTGCGCGTCCGTCGCCTTCTGCACGTTCTGCGCGTACAGGTCGAGGGCGTACGCGACGCCGCCGACGCTGGCGGACTGCGTCTGCATCGCCTTGGTTGCGGCTTCGGTCGCTGTTGCGGTGTCCGACGTGGCGTCGGTCAAAGCCTCGTACGACACGATCGCAGCGCCAACCCCAGGGATGCCGAGCGCTAGCGACTTGGCCGCGTGCTCTGCCGCGTTGCCGACTTCGGTCTGCGCCGCCGCGAGCGCGCCCATGATCTGCCGTGGGTCGCGCATCTTGATCGCGGCGAACACCTTGTCCGCGCCGGCAGCGAGCGAGGCGACGGCCTTGAGCGCCTCGTTGACCGATCGCAGCACCGCAGTAATCGGGCTCGCCATCACGCGCAAGGCGGTCTTGACGCTGACCGCCGCGTTGTCCATTGACGCGCCGATCTTATTCATGGACTCGACGATCTCGACGGCAGGCCCAGCCACGACCTCGGACAGCTCAAGCGCGAGCCGCTTGGTAGAGTTTCCAAGCGTGGACAGCGCCGAATCCTGGCGCGCGTAGGCGTCGGTCCCGGCTTGCGCAAGGCTCGGCAGCTTCTCCATCACAGCGTTGAGCACGGCTTGCGAACGCTGGTTGGCGCTCAGTCGCTCGGAAGACACGCCGATCGCCTCGGCGTACTTCTTGATCGCGACCTCGCCGTTGACCAGCACGCCGACTTGCTTGAGCGCGTCTGCGCTGCCGGAGCGGATCGCGTCGGCGAACGCGTTGAGCGCGTCGTCACCCGTCTTGCCCATCGCGGTCGCCGCGTTGGTGATCTTCTGCAGTTGCTCGGCGGTCAGGCTGGCGTTGACGTCGGCTGCCTTGAGCGTGCTCTTGAGCTTCACGACGCTTTCGACAGCCACGCCGCCGATGGCGTCGGCCAGCGCGAACGCCTCTTTCTCGCCGCCATCGAACGCGAACCGCATCTGCGCCCGCAACCGCTCGATCTCGATAGACCATTCGGTCATCTTGAGCGCAGCGACCCCTACCGCAGCGGCGACGCCTGCGATACCTGCAGCCGCCATCGTGGCAGCGCCGGCCATGCCGGTTCCGGGGCCGAGCAGCTTTGCCACGCCACCGAGGCCGCCGCGCACGTCGCCCGACGCGATCGACCGCAGCGAGCCGGTCAACTGGTTTCCGCGCTCGGATGCTTTGTTCAGCGATTGCTGTAGCTTCTCGGCACTGACGGCGACCTTGCCGATCTCGCGGCTGGCGTCGTCTTTGCCGGCGATCGTCACTGTGAGCCGAGCGTCACCCTGTCCCATGCCGACCCCGCTACATGCCCGCGCGCTGTCGTGCGCGCTTCAGCGCCCGCGCCTCGGCACGCTGACGCGCCGACCGCAGCGCCAGCATACCCCAGACCGCGCCCGCCGAATAGGTATCAGGCCACCCGCCGATCGGCGACACCATTGCGCTTGCGTCGGTCGCTGTCAGCATTTGCCACCAGCCCGAGGCGAGCAGGCCATACGGGCAGCGGTCCCATTCGTGGTCGCCGACTGCGGCCTCTGGCCTAGCTGTGCAGAGCGCGCCGTCTGGCGTGCGCCCGGTCTCCTCGCAGGCGTCGCACGGGCATTGCTGGCGCTGTCTCGGCAGGTCGATCGCGACGTCGGCGAGCGCCTCTAGCACGTCGTGGTGCGTCGCTGGCTCGCCGTCGAGCTCTACGCCGGAAAAGGGCCGACCGAGCCCTCCGACAGGCGTAGGACGATGGCGACAAGCGCCATCACGAGCGCGCCGGCAACGTCGTCGTGCGCGACTTCCTCGCCGTCGATCGACACCACGCCGCGCCATGCTGCGGCGGTGCGCGCGTCCGGCGCTGTCTCGGTCGCCCATTCGATGTATTCCGCCGACGACAGCGGGCGCAGTCGGAACCGCGTCACGTCCGCGCCGGCTGGAGCCGGGACGAAGCCGAGCGTGTCGCCCGCGCGCTGCTCATCGGTCAGTGCCGGGTCAGACGCTAGGCACCAGTCGTGCCCGGTCGTGGTGCGCCATGCAATTGCCATTACGCCCACCCGAGGCGCAGCAGCGTGTCTGCCGGGGCCGTGCTGCCATTGTCCGCGCTGTAGCCGCTCGGGCGCATCGTGATCTCGTACGCGTCCGCGCCGTCGATCTCGGCATTCGCGATCGAGACGATGTGCACCGCAGGGAGCATCCAGGCGAAGATCTCGCCCGCCGTCTCGCCGACGTAGCCGCCGATCTCGAAGTCGATTCCGTTGTCGAGGGCGTTGCGCCACTGGTCGCGCTGCCCGGTGATCGTGTCGCTCGACTCCAAGCGTACCGTCATCTTGATCGTGACCGGCGACTCCGCCGCGAGTTGCCGCGTGTATTCGCTCACGCCCTCGACCGCGTTGTGGCACTTGATCGGCGTCAGCTCCCACTTGACCGCGATCTGCAGGTCTTCGTACCCGCACACCTGCGCGCCATCGACGTAGAGCCGGCCGCCCCGGTTGCCGAGGTACGGCCGCGCGCGCTGGAACGACGACGGCGCGATCAGCCCGCCGCCGGTGCCGTACCGCTCATAGTCGAGAAACCGGCCCTTCGCCTCCCACGTCGGCACCTTGCCGGCGCTTAGGTCGAGCATCAGCTCCTCGACGGTGCAGCCGATGTAGCTCCACTTGAACGCCGAGTTGTCGCCGAGACGACGGATCGTCAGCGGCGTCGGCGCATTGCTCGACAGGTACGCCGTGGCGGTCGGGCAGCGGTCGTCACCAGATGCCGGCGCGCCGATGGCCGGGAACGCGAGGTTGACCGTGTCCGGCGACGCCTCGGTCGTATCGACGACGAAGCCGCAAGCAACCTGAGAACTTGCGTCGGTCGTCCACGCGGCAAGCTGGCCGACGGTGTAGACAGAGCGGTCAGCGACAGCGACCGCCGTCGTCGTGCTGCCACTCTGCACGTCGCCGTTGATGTAGGTGCTGCGGCTGGTGCTGTATGCCTGCAGGTATTCGGCATCACTGCTGACCGCAGCCGCGCCGCCAGAGCCAACGGCGTCGGCCAGCAGCGCGATCAGCGGGGATGGCACGCCCGAGCCGTCGATGGCGTCGGAGGTGTAGTCGTAGCCGCTCTTGCAGACCGCGATCCGGTCCGACAGCGTGAACGTGCCCGACTTGCCTCCCATGCTCGGCGGCTCAGAAGCGCCGAACTGCCCGGCTGCCGATTGCAGGTCGTCGCTCTCCTGGTCCTCCACGAACTCGAAAGAGGCTGGAATCGCGGCGAAACTCGCGTCGCTTGTGTTCTCGGTCGTGGTCGCCGACTGTCGCGCAATCGCGATTGTGTTGGCATTTGCTCGCCTGCTGCTGTAGGCCATCAGAGCCTCCCATCGCCGCCTGTGCGTAGGCGTCGCTCAATTTCGCGTGCCAGCCGAGAGCCGCCAGCGCGTGTGTGTGCGCCTCGCGTGCCGGTCACGAGGTCATAGTATGCCGCCACCAATCCAGAGCGCAACGCCACGGTCACGTCGCGCGCCTCTTTCGGTGTGTGCTCCGTCACGTTGACGCCTTGCGCGCGCAAGATCGCGTTTGCCTTGATCTGATTGCGGACCCGGCGCGGCTTGCCGTGCATCCCGCGTCCCTGGCTGGAGCCCTGAAAGTCGATGATCGCGCCGCGACCAGACCCGCGCACCTGCATGCCAGCCCACATCTCGCCGGTGACGTAATAGCCGCGATGCTGCGGAAGCGCATCGTGCATGTCGATCGAGCTGCGCCAGTAGCGTTGGCCTAGCTGTGCCGCCGTCGCGTACGTCTGCGACAGCAGCACGGGTCGGCTGCCGTAGCGCGGGATCGGCCCGTCGGCGGTGCGTCTGCGGTCGCGCACTCGGGCTCGAATCTCTCGCGCGAGCGGCACGGCCAGCGCCACGGCGCGCGCGGGTCGCCATGCCTTCTGCACGTCCTTGGATTGCGCCTTGGTCAGACGCGCCAGGATGCCGTTGGTCTCGACGTAGACGATCCCGCGCTTTGTCAGGCGCTCGCCGAGCGTCATCTTCTTGCGCGCCATCGCTATGCCTCGTACTGCACGCCGTCGGTCTGGAGCTCAACGGCAAGGATGCACAGCGCGGTCGGAATGTCCGCCTCGGATGCGCCCACGCGGTACTCCGCGCGGCTGGCGATGCGCGCATGGTCGATCGCCCAACCGGTCGCGGGGCCGAGCAGTACGCCGCGCACGACCTCGACCAGCGAAGTCAAGCGAGCGTCGGCGTCGTCCTCGGTCGGCGGCGTCGACGTCGAGCGCACCTCGCACGATGCCACCAGCGTCGTGCTACGGGTCAGCACGGGCGCGCACCCGCCGTTGTACTGCTCGCGGATCTCGTCGTCCTCGCTGCCGATGTCCAGCACCACGATCGAGTCCTCGGACGTCTGCGACGGCTCGCGCCGGGCGATGTAGGCGACCGACCCAATCGCGGCAAGCGGCGTCACAAGCGCGGCCTGCGCCGTCGTCAGTAGTTGCCGGCGGGTTTGCGCCATCAGCCCGCGTCCCGGATCGTCAGCACGTAGGCCGACTGGCCGTCGCGCTGCACGTCAGCGACTCGCCAATCCGACCCGCCAATAGTAATCGCGTCGCCGCGTGCTGGCGCTGCGTCAAGGCTGGCCGCGTCGACGGTGACCTCGGCGCGCCGCGTCCGCATCGGTGCGCCAGACTCGCTGATCGCCTCCATCGCGTCGAGACGCAGCACAGCGCGGATCGACGTCGCGCCGCCACCGCTCGGGGTGTACGTCGCAGGCTGGCCGAGCGGGCCTGCCACAGCCAGCGACACCATGCGGTTTTCGAGGTCCGTCGCGCTGATCATCCTGCCTCAAACGGAACCGCCCGACCCCGGCTGACCGAGGCCGGGCGGCCCTATGCTGTGTCCTAGACGTCGCCCGACTTACGCCACCGCGATGTCAAGGATCTCGAACCACACCTTGGCGGTAGCCGACCCGGTAAGGGTCACCGTAAGCGTGCCAGCCGCGATCGCAGCCGAGCGGACCGACTCGTTGGCGTCGCTCGTCAGCATGTAGGTGCGGACGACGAGTCCGTTGTAGCCTGCGCCGACCGACACGGTGCCGCTGGTGGCGGCGGTGACCGCGACCTGACCAGAGGTCAGGACCGCGACATCGTTGCTGTCGCTCTGGCCAAGCATGACCGAACCGGTCGTGTCAGCCGAACCGGCAGCGGCCCACGCGCGACCAATGAAGCGGTCCGCCGACCCACCAACGAAAGCGTTGCTGACGGTCTCGGCGCTGGAGTCGTACCAGAGCCGATCGCCCATCACCCAGGCTTGGCCGGTTTTCTTCGGGCAGATGTGCACGCCGGTCAGGGCGATCGAGCCGTCTGCGCCGTTGGCGATGTCGGTCTGCGCGACGCCGATGAATCCGTCCTGCTCGACCACGTCGCCGGAGCTGTAGGCAGCCGACGCGGTAATCGTGAGGGAGCGGCCCTCGGTGAGTTGCTTGGTGCTCATGTGTGTATCTCCTCCGGTTGCAGCCGCTTAGCTGCCGGCGTTGTAGGTCGAGTTGCGCCAGGTGACCGCCTTGGCGGCGCACCAGTAGCGGACCTTCAAACCGATCTGGTCGGCCTCGGGGTGCTCGATGCGCGAGATCGTCGGGGCTTCCTCACCCTGCAGCTTGGCGATCTCCACGAAGGGGTCGCTGATCAGGTAGTAGCCCGCCGCGTTGACCGCGTCGATGCGCGGCTCGGCGATGACCTGCAGACCGCTGATCCACATCGACGCGCCGTTGGCGGCGGTCGTCGGGACGTAGCGCGCCTGCTGCAGGATCTCGGCGGTGTCAAGCAGCGCGGCCGGCACGAGCAGGATCTTCGGCATCAGACCGCCGATGATGTTGCCGTTGCGGTCGGTCTGCGACAGCAGCAGCTGACGCATCTCGGCGAGGGTCGACGCGCTGAGCGCGCCGCCGGTGCCAAGGTTGCTGTGCGTCGCCGCGTGCAGCGCCGCTGCCGCAATGCTGCCCTCGGCGGCCATCGTCTCGCCAGCGCCACTGTTGCTGCCGAGCACGCCGCTGGTGCCGTAGACGAGGCCCTTCTCGGTGCGCGCCGCCGCGCGGCCCATCTCGGTCGCGAGCCGACCGAACGCGCCGAGGTCGTCGTTCAGCAGCATCTCGACGGTGAAGGGCAAGATCTGCCCGAACTTCGCGAGATTGTAGACCTCACGACCCTCGCCGATGGTCGCGTAGGTGTATTCTGCACCCTCGACCACCTTCGGCAGCGCGTCCACGCTGCCCAGCGACACGACGCTGATCTGCTTGGTGTCGCGGACCGGGCGGGTGTACGAGAACGCGGTGTGCGTCATCGGCTCTTCGGCGAAGGCGCTGCGGAGGAACTTGTTCGCCACGTTCGCGAGGATGAACGGGAAGTCGCTGGTCGAGTGCGCGCCAGCGAACGACCGCTGAAGCACCGTCTCGGCGACCTGCCGCTCGGTCATATCCTCGGGACGACCGCCGTTCTGGCGGATGCACCGCTCGGCAAGGCGAAGCAGCGAGGTCTGCATCTGCGCGCGACCGGCCGGGCTCAGCTCGACGTCGCGAGCGCCGCCGCGAACCATCAGGGCCTCGACCGTGCCGCGCATCACCTGCTCGTCGTGGTCGGTCTTGACCGTGACGCCGCTGTGATTCGCGTTGACCTCGGTCGGCTTCTGGCGCTCGGTCAGGTGCCGGATGATCTCGGCCTGGGCCTCGGCGCGCGGCTTGGCGGCCAGCGCCTGCGCCTGCTCGGCAGTCATGCCGCTGCGAACGGCGGTCGCCGCGATCTCGGCGGCCTGGGCCGCTGCCTCGGCACGGACGGCGGCAATATCCACCACCTCGGCCGGCTTGGTCTGCTCGGTCATCACTGGCTCCTGCGCGGGGGCTTCCCGCTCTTGTGCGCGCACCTGCGCGCCTGCATCTGCTGGGATTGGCACGGCCGACAGCTCCATCGGCTCCCACCGCACCGCCGTGCGCGTCTCTGCGCCGGTCTGCTCGTCTTTGTCGATCGACCACTCGCGCACCGCGTAGCCGACGCTAATATTGCGCAGCACGCCCTCGGTGATCTTCAACACGGTGTCGGCGACGTCTGCCGCCGCACTGAGCTGCACGCGAGCCACGCCGACGCCGTCCTCGACACGGGCAGAGCCCGGCACGACGACGCCGACCACGTTGCGAGCCGAGAAGCTCGCGTGCGCATCGAGCAGCGGCGCGCCTGCGTTCAGCCGCCCAAGGTCCGCGCCCTCGACGTCGAGCCGCTCGGTGTATTGCTTGCCCGTCGCCCAGTCGCTGCGCTGCACGTCTGCGCCAGTGGTCCACACCACGTCGACAGTACGCGCATCGGCGTCGTAGCTCTCAGGCTGCAGCGCCGCGCGGCGGTACGTCGTCAGGTCGTCGCGTGTCTGGAGTCCGTCAGGCATCAGTCACCCCGCGCGCCGATAGTGGCGTGCCGACTGTAGGCTGCGCAAGTCCTGCGCGGTTGTCAACGCCTACTGTGCGGCGTCTGTGCGGCTAGGCCGCGTCGTCGGTCTGGTCGTCGGTCTGGTCAGTCTCGTCGTCCACTTCCGGCGCACTGACCGCGCTCGGCGGCATCGTGACCGCCTGCGACGGCGACGCGCTGCCAAAGCCCGACAACGACAGCCCAAGCTCCTCGGCCTTCTCGCGCTCGCTCGCCATCTGCTCAAGCTGCGCCATCCAGTCGTGGCCGCGCTCAGCTGCGGTCTCGGCAAGGGTGCGGATGCCGGCCTGCATCTCCAGGATGTCAGCTTTGATCTCGGCCTCGCGGTCGATCGGCACCCACTTCGGCGGGTGCCAGTGCGGACGCATCGCTAGCGCGCGCTCCTGCTGGGTCATGCGCGGCAGCAGCCCGCCGACCTCGGCAGCCTCGACAAACCAGCGCCACATCGGCGAGCAGACGTGCGGGATCACGACGTTGCGGGTCAGCACGCGCAAAAGCGATCGGTACTCCAGCATGCCGGCGCGAATGCTGGAGTAGTTCACCCCCGTCAGGTCGCCGGTCAGGATCTCGTACGGAATCTGCGCACCAGTCGCGATCACGCGCTGCGCGTGCATCACCGCGTCACGGAAGCCGCCGTACTGCGCCGGGGCTAGTAGCGTCACGTCCTCGCCGGGCGGCAGCTTGGCGATCATGCCAGGACTCAGCGTCTCCAGCCAGCGGCCATCCGTCGCCTGCTCGACCTGATCGCTGATCCCAAGCGGGTCGAGCGACGGCGTCCGGCGGAATGCCATCAGCGAAGCCTGCATCTTCTGCCGCACGATCTCGGCGTGCTCGAAGTCGTCAAGGTCGCGGATGTCCAGCATCACCGGCGTCAGCCACGGCACGCCGCGCATCTGGCCGGGCCGCGTCACCTGGTAGACGTGCGACACCTCCGACGCCGGTACCATGACGGTCTCCAGCGTCGAGGCCGAGAGCCAATCCGTCTCGCCGGGGTGCTGGCGGTACAGCTCGTACGCTGTGCGCCTGCCGATCGCGTCGGTTTCGATGCCGTAGCGCACGCCGCTGCGCCGACCCGTAGACCACACGTCGTCGTCCGCGAGCATGTCCGCTTCCAGCACCTGCACCTGCATCGGGATCGTGGTCGGGTCGTCGGTGCGACGCCATCGACGACGTAGCAGCGATTCGCCGGACTCGACCCAGCCGCGTACCGCCAGCGCCTGCAGTCCGTACACGTCGCAGCGGCCGGCGGCGTCGATCTCGCCCGACGCCATGTCCCAAAGCGCCATTAGCGCCGCGTCCAGGCTCTCGCGACCCGTGCGCGCCTGCGGCCGGATGCCCTCGCCGACAAGCGCCGACGTCAGCACGCTAACCGCGCGATTCGCAAGCGCGTTGTTGCGGACAAGCTCGCGCGAGCGATCCCGCAGCACCACGCGTCCGCTGTCGACCTCGGAGTTTGGTCCGGCGCTGCCAGCATTCCAGCCGTAAGCAAGCCTGCCAACGTCGGCGGCTTCGTAGGATCGGCGAGCGTCAACGGCTGCCTGCTGCTGCGGCGGCAGCGGACGGGCGAGCGCCTGTAGCCAGCGTCGGATGCGGGATGTGGATGCGGCGCTCATTTCCTGCTGAACCTCCCGTACGTAACGCGCTTTGCGTTCTGCGCCGCGGTCAAGCCAAGCTCGCGGCGCATCTCTGCCCGCAGCTCGCGCATCTCGGCAAGGCTGCGGAACGTCATCGTCTTGCCCGCGATGCTGTACGAGCCGATGCCCGTCTTCATCGCGTCCTCCAGGTCCGCTAGGTCTGTGCTCGTCCATGCCATCGGCACACCTCCGCAGCGGCATCCTAGCGCAGCCGAGCGCCTGGCGCTAGCCATCCCGTAGGCGTTCGCGACGGCGGCCTGTGCTGCGCGTACGGTCGCGGCTGTGGCGCTGGTTGCGCCGCTCGTGGCAGCGCATCCAGCCGTGCGCGGCCAGCAGCTACCGTGCGGCTCGACTGGCCCATCGAGAGTAGCGCGGCGTAGGCGTACACCCAGCAATCCAGCGCCTCGGACTGCGCACCACGCGGGCGCATCCACCGGCGCTTGCCGTCGACCATGCGTAGGCGCTCGGCCATGATCTGCTCGTACCACGCCAGATCGGGCGCGCCCTCGCCGGCTGGCGTGTGGATCGACCCAGGCCCAGGCGGCTCGCGTTGCAACCGCGCCCACAGCGCGTCCTTCGCCGCGTGCACGCCTAGCAGGTAGACCGCGTGGCCTGTGCCGCGCTTGCCTCGGCTGCCACGCTGTGGCCACACCGCCCGCGTCGGATCTGCTGCGCTGCTGCCTTTGGTCGCCCAGATGCGTCGGCCACGCCGCTCAGCGCACCACGCCTGCACCTGCTCGGCCATGTATCCTGAGTCCACGCAGGCTGCGTCAATGCCCATCAGCGCGCCGGACTCGTGCGCCCATCGTTGCTGCATGTAGCGGTCCAGATCTGCCCACAGCGTCGGGCCGGACGGGTCGCCAGGGATCACGACGTGCTCGACCAGCCAGCACTCTTCGCCGTCGCCCCACGCCCACACCGACGCCTCGACGCGGTCCACCTGCACGTCGACGCCGGCTGTCAGCACCGCGCCGCCGGCTGGTACGCGTGCCGGGTATCGCTCTGCTCGCGAGGCTAGGCCGTCGGGGTCGACCGTCGACGCTGCGGTGTCGTCGTAGGGTAGCGCCAGCGCGACGTTGACCATCACCTGCCGCTCTAGCGGGTCGGCCTCCGTCGCCTCCCAACGCTTCGCCAGCGCCGCCCACGACACCGGCAGCCAGCCGTACGGCGCGCACAGCGCAGTCAGCCGGTAGCCGTAGGTCGAGCCGTCCTCCAGGTCTGGCCGGTCTGGGGTCCACCGGCCGAGCGACAGCAACTCGCGTTTGTCCCGCTCGTCAATGCCGGTGCCGCAGTGCGGGCAGTGCACCATCGCCGTCTGCGGCTTGCCCGGCTCCCACCGCAGCATCTCCCACTCCCACGGCTCCGGCACGCCGCAGTGCGGGCATGGAATCGCGTAGCGGCGCTGTCCGGTGCGCTGGTACTCCCGCCAGATGCGCGAGCCCTCCAGCGTCGTCGGCGTACTCGTGAGCAGGATCTTGCGCCGGCTGAACGACACCGTTCTCTGTACCGCCAGTGCGACCGGATCGCCCTCGCTGCCAGCCGACGCCGGGAAGCGATCGACCTCGTCGAGCACCAGATAACGGATCGACTTCGCCGCGAGGTCCGAGGGGCTGTCCGCGCTACCCATCGAAAGCGCAGCGCCCCGGAACTCCCGCAGCATCATCGATGACGCGCGCCCCTTCGCCTTGCCGAACGCCTCAGTCAGTGCCGGAGACGCGGCAATCATCGGAGCGATCCGCATCCGGCTGACTTCCTTCGCCGTATCCGCCTTCGGCAGCACGTACAGGATCGGGCTCGGCGCGTCGCAGGCCCAATAGCCAACCGCGTTCAAGGCGGTCTCGGACTTGCCAACCTGCGACGCCACGCACATCACCACCCGCTCGCAAGGGTCGGTCGCCGAAAGCCGATCCATCGGCTCGCGCAGGTACGGCGTCACCTCAGTGCGCCAGCGCCCAGGCTGCGCGCTGCTGTCGGTCGTCAACACACGCTCGGCTTCCGCCCACTCGCTCACCGAGCGCAGCGGCGGAGGCCTCAGCGCGTGCCACCATGACGCGGCGATCTCGTCCGCAGTCCGCATCAGCCCTCCGCGTCGGCGTCGACCATCGCCGGGCGCGCCTCGCCGATGTCGCGCTCACGCAGCAACCTGCCGGTCTCGGCCTCGAAGTCGTCCGCCATCCGGTGCAGCGTCGCCCGAAGCTCGCCACACAGCCACGCGTGCGCGTCGGGGTCCATCTGCACCAGTGCCACCGACTCGATCGCCAGGACGTGCTCACGCAGCGACACGCTGATCCGGCCCATGCACGCGGCCACGTCGACCGCTGGGATCAGCTCGCGGCGGGACTCGGCTAGGCGCAGCTCGGTCAACTCGCGCTTGCGGCGCTCGTGTAGGGCGCGCTCCTCGTGCCAGTCCACCGGCGCGCCAGCCTCTGGCGCTTCCTCGGGCTCGGCAGCTCGCATGATCGACGGCGGGACGCGGCGCTCCCATGCCGAGATATCGATCTGCCGCTCGCGGCACATCCGCACCACGTCGGCGAGGCGGTAGCGCGCCGAGGCTCGCGGGCCGTCGCGGTCGCATGGCGCAATCGCCCCGGCGGTGACGAGCTGCGACAGCCAACCACGCGAACGTCCGACGGTTTCGCAGACCTCGCCAGCGGTCATGATGTCGCCGAGGTAGCGGGTTCCTCCGGGTCGGTCTGCGGTCATCTAGCCTCGCGTGTAAGAATACGCCGTGCAATCGCGGGGTTTTAGGCCTGGGCGGCTCGTTTCGCTAGTGCAAAAACGCGAAGCGCGAAAGCCA
>Ga0208542_1000383_pt1 | contig 20703 bp, 32 predicted proteins | sample DEB08_DNA_3_FD_185495 | JGI IMG/M metagenome (GOLD analysis project Ga0208542, IMG submission 185495) | Aqueous microbial communities from the Delaware River and Bay under freshwater to marine salinity gradient to study organic matter... | ecosystem: Environmental > Aquatic > Marine > Coastal ... | reverse complement strand
ATTTGAACGAGGTTTCTCTTGAATACCTACTGAGATTCCACGAGTACGGAATTGAAGCCGTAAATCGTGAAATGATTAAACTCGGCAATCTGATTGTTTTGCACGGACACGAGTTGGGAGAGAGTGTGTTTTCACCCGTTAACCCAGCACGAGGATTCTTCTTGAAAGCGAAAGCCTCTACTCTGATGGGTCACTATCATCAGGTATCTCATCACTCTGAATCTAATCTGCACGGAGAACAAGTTGGCGTTTGGTCAACTGGATGTCTTTGTAACCTATCTCCTGAGTATAGACCCTACGCTTATACGAAGTGGTCAAATGGTTTTGCCTATGTCACGGTGAATGAAGACAAGACCTTTCAAGTAAAGAATTTCCGTATCTTAGACGGCAAGATTTTATGAACCTAATCAAAGTTCCTTTCATTTATGAGTTTACCCCAGACGCAATGGACAAGTTGCTCAACGATGCACCCGACTTGGTGGAGTTTGAGCGTGATGGTTACTTGGATTTGGATTCCGTCATCGCAGCCGTTGAATACGATGAAATGACCGAGGTCTATACCACGAACCAAACCTTTCTGCTAAATTTGCCCATCACAGATTTTATGACCCGATGGATGCAGTAAACCCAGAACACTACAAAGGCGAGATTGAGGCAATAGACGCTATTAAAGCCTCAATGACCAAAGACCAATTCAATGGATACTGCAAAGGCAACGCTATTAAGTATCTGTGGAGATGGGAGAAGAAAGGCAAGGTAGAAGACCTACGCAAAGCCAACTGGTATCTCAACCGATTAATCAAAGAAAATGAATCTTAAACAACACCCATTCAACGACTATGTCAACGAGGCAGTTGACAAGAAGCAAATCTATCTGCACCACACCGCAGGAACGGGAACTCCTCAAGCCGTGTTTAATATGTGGCAAAAGAACTCCGCACGGATTGCGACTTGTGTTGTCATTGGTAGAGATGGTGAGATTGGTCAAGGCTTTTCTTCCTCTCGTTGGGCTTATCATCTTGGCATCAAACAAGATGTCTTCTCCAAGCACGGAGTCAAGTATCAGTCATTGGACAAAATATCTATTGGAATTGAGATCATCAATTGGGGACAACTAACTGAGAAAGACGGGAAGTTCTTCTCCTATACCGGGAGAGAGGTCACCGATGTGATTGAAGTGCCTTTCAAGAAGTATCGTTTCTGGGAGAACTACACAGACGCTCAGATTGAAAGCACTCGTGAACTCCTTCTCTTGTGGAAGGACAAATACGGCATTCCGCTATCTTATAGTGAAGACATTTGGGATGTTTCAGACAGAGCATTGAAAGGCGAAGAGGGAGTGTTCACTCACAACTCAGTTCGCTCCGACAAGGTTGATGTTTATCCGCATCCCAAGTTGATTGAAATGCTCAAATCACTTGGCTAACTTTTACAATCTCTCTGCCTCTGAAATTGCTCGTAGACAACGAGCCTTGACTGATATCATAGCAGGTGACAAATCCATTGGCTCAGGTTATACCACACAAGGAGATTCAGAGTTTGAGAAGATTTTGTTTGCTTGGACAAATGCTGCGATGCAGCAGATGCGAGACAATCTCGGCAAACGCAAAGCAATGGCATCAGGGAGGTTGGCTCAAAGCATTCAGCCCGACATCACAACAATCGGTCAAGGAGGCAATGTCAAGATTCTAATGCTTGAATACTGGGAATGGCTTGATCAAGGCAGACCACCGACAAGAACAAAAACTCCCGGCAATCCAACTCTTCAAAAATCTATTGAGGAATGGATCAAGATGAAGGGTATTCAAGTTCGCACTTCTCCTAATCAAAACCTTGAGAGCAGAATCAAATCACTTGCATTTGTCATAGCAAGAAAGATTCACGCCAAAGGCTACAAGGCAAGACCATTTGTGACCCCGGTCATCAATGACAAGATGTTGCAACAACTCTCCGACTCTATCGGGACTTATCTTTCTATCGCAGTTTTGCCCGAATAGAAAAGATTTTTTTCTTTTTCATAAAATTGTTTTATCTTTGCTTCTGTATGAAACCAGAAGAAATGATACATTTTGTGAAAATGAACAAGCGTCACGGCATTATCAAAGCCGTATCTGAACGCACCGGAATCTCTATGCCTACTGTCTCCAAGTATCTGAGAGGCGACATCTACAACCAAACTGCTCTTGAGGTTATCAAGGCTGCAAAGGAGGTCATTGATGCATCACTTTAAGTATATGGATGAGCATATCATTGAGGATGATATCCAAAACGGAGATTGGCTCTTGATGTCTTACCAAAGAATCTACCACTTTGATAGAGAAGATTTCCGCAGATGGTGCGAGTCAGAGCATTGGGAGTTCCTTTCTCAAATCGGAAGAACCGAAATAGATGAAGATGGCTTCCTTCAAAAGTATGTTGAATGGGAGGCATTGGACTTAGATATGGAATTGGCTTGGTTAGTTGAAGCCGTAGTCACCGGAAAAATAAAACACTATAAAATCACATATGAATAAATCACAAGAAATCAAAGAACTCGCTAAGGCATTGGCGGTCTTTCACGCCCAAGTTGGCAAAGTCAAAAAAGAGGCTCAGAACCCTTTTTTCAAGAGCAAGTATGCTTCCCTCTCAAACATCTTAGATGTTATCGGAGAACCTCTGCAAAAGGCTGGGTTGGTGTTCTCTCAGTTCCCTGATGAGTTTGAGTTGACTACTATCATCATTCACACCGAGTCGGGGCAGTTTATGGAGGCTTCTTATGGGATGCCCATCGCTAAGGAGAATGACCCTCAAGCAATGGGTTCTGCTATCACCTACGCTCGGAGATATGCTCTTGGAGCTATCCTTGGACTCAATATAGATGAAGATGATGATGGAGAGAAGGCAATGAACCGCCAAAAGATGGTCAAGTACAAACTGACCAAGAACTCTCCCAAGTGGGCTGATGCGGTCAAGTATGTAGCAGGTGGAGGAGACACCGCTAAGATTGCCGAGAAGTATGACATCTCCAACAAAGACCTAATGGATTTAGCCGTAGAGGCTGGATTATGATTTACGAGGCAATTGTCAATGGACAAGTGTTGTGGCGAGTATACTGGAAGCAGGAACTCGCTGCAACCTTCCTCACTTATCACGAGGCCAAGGAGTATCTGATGCTCTTGGAGTTCGTTGAGCAACTGCCAAACTTTAACGCTATATGAAAACACCAGTACAAGAATTGTTTGATAAACTATGGGACACCCCAAAAGATAAGTTCACTTGGTATGCTATCCGAAAAGAAATGCTTGAGAAAGAGAAAGAGGTGATTGTGGATGCCTTTCTGGATGGGAAGTTGGATGGGTGGCACAATCAATGGGCTGACGCAAATGACTACTACAACGAAACCTTTAACACCAAAGAGAAATGAAAGAAGGAACACTAACAACAATCAATACACCAAACTATGTAGGTGGTTATAGATTAGGAACAGACCATTATTTTCAATTGAACCTAACTTATAAACCAAATTGGTTTCATCGTACTATGATGAGATTGTGTTTTGGATATAAATGGATAAACCTTTAACACCAAAGAGAAATGAAAACACCAATGCAAGAAATGTTGGAATGGGTTAGAGCAACCCTACCAATGGATTTAAATACACCAAGACTGATTGAAGAGAAGATTGAATCAATGCTTGAGATGGAGAAGGAGCAGATTGTTGATGCACACATAGAAGGACAAAGGGTATTTGATGACTATCCGCATACTCAATGGACTAATGACCAAGCAGAATTGTACTATAACGAAACCTTTAACACCAAACAGAAATGACACAATTAGAATGGGAAGCAAAGCGAATAGGTAAGTTCACAGCCTCTGAAATTCACCGCTTGATGGGTAACCCTCGTAAGAAGGGAGAAATCCTCTCAGAGACCGCCAAATCATTCGTAATAGAAAAAGCAGCAGAGATTCTGACTGGGCAGAAACGACCCATCTATGGAGCAGCACTTGATTGGGGAGTTGAACACGAGCAAGAAGCGTTCTTGAAGTTTAATGTAATCAGCGACCAGATGTGGGACTACTACGGAGGCCAAGAGTTCAAGTTCTATTCGTACGGTGTTTTTTCTGGTGCATCTCCTGACGGGCTTTCAATGAGCCACTTGTTAGAAATTAAATGCCCTTACGAGAGCCACAATCACATCAAGCATATGCTCATCAAGGACAACGAAGATTTCAAGTCCTCTCGTCCTGAGTACTATTGGCAAATGCAGTTGGGAATGATAGCCACCGAGAAGTCAAAAGGAATGTTCGTTTCTTACGACCCAAGAATGCCTGAGGACAAACAGATATATCAGATTGAGATATACCAAGATGATGTCAAGGCTGAGATTGATGAGAAGATTCAATGCGCTTCTGATATGTTGGCAGACATCATTCACTAAAGTTTTCGGTCATTCACAAATAAACACCCATAAAAAAACAAAAAAGATTTGTGATATTGAAAAAAGGTTGCATCTTTGAATTATGAAAAACGAACAAACTATGGAAAACGAACAAAGAGAATTGGCTTGGATTACCTTTTGGGGTGAAGCTTGGGAACAAGAATGGCAACCTATTATGATGAATGGAAGGCAACTTGCTTGGGATGATATCTTCATTATGGAGATTTGCCGAGAAAGACACCCAAATCAATCTTGGGGAATTTCAGACACAAGTGGAATGCTTAGAAATGATGCTATCAGAAACAATCTGTAAAGTCAAACTGACGAGGCTTAAATAGCCGAAACCCCTTCTGGGGTCTTTGACAACTATGAACAAACCGACATTTGCCTACCTCGTAGAATCTGGAAAGGTTGTAGAGGTAATCACACAAGAAGACAACGGCACTTTTATGATTAAGTTGGAAGAACGAATCTACTGGGTGCAAGAACACGAAATCAAATTTATACAACAATGATACCAGCAATTTTAATCATCCCGGTAACCATCGCCATCTTGGTGATCAGTTACCTCAAGTTCATCATCAAGAAGGGCATTCAGTCCTACGATGTTCCTCACCAACCAATACCTGAGCGTGACAAGTTCATTCCTCAATTCAATGAATGGCAGAAACACCTCAAGACCGAACGCAAAAAATTGTATAGAGGGAAAGCACTATGAAAAACAAGATTGAACAACTGATGCTCAACTATCCCAAGGCAATGGATGATGACAACTTTCTCCAAGCGTTGGTTTGGAAAGGCGAACTTGGAGCAAACCCAAATATGTCAGCAATGGACTTTCTGAGAATGTATGCTGCTGGGGCTTTCACCTCACCGGAAACAATCAGAAGGACTCGTGCCAAGTTGCAAGAAGAGAAAGAATACCTCAGAGGCAGCAAGTACAAGATTCGTCACGAGCATCAAGAGAAGTGGAAAAAGGACTTGGGGTATTGATCAAATCTTTTATCTTTGCATAACCATACACGAATAGTTCATCACCGAGAGAGAGTCGGTTCAGAACAAAATACATTCGCCCGTTGTGGTTAGGTGTCTCTCTCACGCCTAACTGCTTCGGGCTTTTTTTATGGCTGAAAACAAGAAATCATTCGTTCTTTATTGTGACCTGATTCACACGATAGAACAACTTAACAACGAACAAGCAGGGGACTTGTTTAAGCATATCCTGAGATATGTCAACGACCAAAACCCAGAGGCTCAAAGCGTAATCACCAAGATTGCCTTTGAACCAATCAAGCAACAACTCAAGCGAGATTTGCAGAAGTACGAACAGATACGAGAACGCAACTCCGCAAACGCTCGTAAGCGATGGGATGCGACCGCATCCGACCGCATACCAAACGATGCCAAAAATGCCGATAATGTAAATGATAATGTAACTGATAATGATATAAGTAAGAAGAGATTTACACCTCCAACTAAGGAAGAAATCAATTCAGAGTTTCCCGGTTTTGATGCTGAACGCTTCATTGACTTTTACTCCTCAAAAGGTTGGATGGTTGGCAAGAACAAAATGAAGGATTGGAAAGCTTCAGTCAGAACTTGGCTTCGTTCTTCCGACCAAAAATCCGAACTTGCTGCACCTAAATATAAAAAAGCAACACTATGAGTCCAAGTGAATACATTCTCGCATCGGCAATGTTTGATGAAACCACACGAGTCAAACTCCTTTCTGTTAACTCCAAATGGTTTGAGTCACCGATAGACAAAGCCATTGCTAAGGTTCAAGAACTGTACCTTTCCTCCAAGCCTTTGAACAATCACAATATCTTGATTGAACTCAAGGAGACAATGGACTTCAGACGCTTGGTGATGATTCAAGGAATGGCAACTGAGTATTCTCAGGTTGATGCTTATCTCAAACAACTCGCCAAGAAATACGAACACGAGCGACTTGTTGCAGGACTTGCTCAAATAGACACAAAAGGAGACATCGTTTCCCAACTGACCACCTTAATCTCAACCGCAACGATTCAGATGGACAGAGAGCCAATCACCTCACGCAAAGCCATCAATAAGGCTTGTGATGACATCTGTGAGGCTTTCCAACGACAAGATGAAACCAATGGAATGATAACGGGTTGGAGATACCTTGACAAATACTTGGGAGGTTGGAACAGAGGAGATTTGATTATCTGTGCAGGAAGACCTGGTATGGGTAAGTCAGCAATTGCAATGACTTGGGCTTTGTTGGCAGCCGAAAGATACAAGGTTCTCTTTTTGTCCTTAGAGATGTCTGTTGATCAACTTGCACGAAGAATCCTAACCCACGAAACCCATATTGAGAACTACAAAATCAGAAGCAACTCTCTTTCTCAAGGTCATATTGATAGGATAGTTGAATACACCATCGCTGACAACCCAGTTCTGTGGTTGGATGATGACACTTCCATACGAATAGATAAACTACTCGGCAAGTTGAAAATCCACCAGCAAAAGAACGGGCTTGACCTATTGGTGATTGACTACATCCAACTGATGAAAGGAACGAAAGCAAACCGCCAAGAGGAAGTGGCTGAGATTTCTCGCAACCTCAAACTTATCGCAAAGGAGTTGGGTATCTGTATCATCGCTCTCTCACAACTTTCAAGAGCCGTAGAGCAACGCTCAGACCATAGACCAATGCTTTCTGACCTAAGAGAATCAGGAGCGATTGAACAAGATGCTGATGCGATTCTTTTTCCTTACCGACCTTGTTATTATCAGGATGACAAACCAGCAACCGAAGACGCTGAGTTGATGATTGCAAAAAACCGACACGGAGAATGTGTGACCATAGATGTCAAGTTTACGGGGTCACTAACCAAATTCACAGAATGAAAGACCTATACAAAGAAAACACCGAACTCAAAATCCAGAACACTCGCCTTCTGAAGAAGTGCCAAACGCTCTGGTCGAACCTTGCCAATGCAAGACAATCCATCAAGGAATACAAAATTCTCTTGCAAGATTTAGAGAACCCGATTGACCGCAATGCACCACTTGAGGAAATCGCAAGAGCCGTTTCTCAAGCCTCCGGTGTTCCCATATCTGATATGCGGTCACCAAACCGAGAGCGTCACAATGTCATTGCAAGACAAGTGTTCTTCTACATTGGAAGACGGGCAGGATTCTCTTGGTTGCAGTTGGGGCAGTTTATGCTGAGAGACCATTCAACCGCCATTCACGGATACAGACAAATCCAAGACCTTATTTCATTACCTAAATCCAATTTTGTTGAAGTCCAAACCTACATACACGCCCGGGAAATCTTGGCTGCTCGTGATGCGGAAAGGTATCAATCAATCTGACATCTGTTGTGCTACGGAAGCCCAAGTGAAATTCTATCGCAAGAAGTACGAGAAAGACGGCTGGGAGTTTTACGAGTTGAGAACTTGTGGAAAATAAACAACAAAATTGAACAAACTTTGAAATATCACAAAAGAGGAAATCATATCGGAGTTGACTCGTGAGGAATGGGTGAGAGGCTTCTGCATTAAAGTCGGCAAAGACCTTGCATCTGACCTCTATCAAGAACTCTTTCTTATCCTTTGCGAGAAGTCAGAATCTTGGATTGTAGAGAAATATGAATCAGGCTATTGGGCTGGGTTTGTGTCTCGCATCATCTTGAACCAATTCTACGGCAAACGAACATCCTTTGAGAAGAACTTCATCCGACCCATTGGAATGGAGGACACAAGCCAAGTGGAAATTGAACACGAAGATGAACCATACACCGAACACCACCAAGAGGCTATTGATGCCGTCCTTGAAAAGTGCGATTGGTATGAGAGCCGAATCTGGGAACTCTGGTCAAAAGGCGATGACAACATCAGACCAAGATCAGCAAGAGCGATAGCAAGAGTCACAGACATCAGCCGTCAAGAAATCCTCCGAGTGGTAAACGAACTAAAAATCAAAATCAACGATGAATACCTTATTAGAAATTATCGGAGTCAGTTGCTTAGCAATCATTTTTGTCTCCGAGATAGGTTGGAAGGCGAACACTAAACCCTTCACCTGCGAACTCTGTATGGCTTGGTGGCTTGGGCTTCTGCTCTTTGTTCCGCTTTATGGATGGAGTGGCATTCCGTTTGCTGCTCTTTCTGCGTGGCTATCAACAACTATCAACCGCTATTTGTAAAGTGCCATATAAAGCACAAAATCATACCAAATTGAGCCATATATGAAACATTATAGCCCAAAAACAGACCTCAAATGGGTAGCATTCCTACTCGTTACTCAAACCCTTTATTCTTTTTTCCTATGATACAAACAGACATTGACTTTGTCCTTGAACTTTCTCCGTTGTTTCAGCAATGGAAAGAGCAAGGCTACTTCCGAGTGACCCCTGAACAAGGTGTCCGACTCCGCAACATCTACCAAACCGAGATGGGAAAACCTATGCCCACTTGCTCAACTTGCTTTGTAGAGGCTTTCTACTCTCTAATCATCCGAGCCGAAGCACAAAAGAAAGAACTCCAAGCAGCACAGATTGCTGATGATGAACAAAAACCAAAACGAAAAAGGCGTGAAAAAACACACACAGATATACCTCAAGGAAATGAACTACCACCAGACGGATTGGATCCCGTGTGAGATGTGTGGTCAACAAGCGGTGGACATTCATCATATTGACGCTCGTGGAATGGGAGGATCAAAAGAGAAGGACTTCATTGAAAATCTGATGGGTCTATGTCGCTCCTGCCACATTCGCTACGGAGATAAGAAAGAAGAAAAAGCAATGCTGAGAGTCACCCACCTTGTAAAACTAAGCCAAAGAAAATGCAAATAGTAAAACTGAAAGACATCAAACCCAACCCGAATAACCCTCGCATCATCAAGGATGAGAAGTTCCAAAAGTTGGTAGCATCAATCAAGGAGTTCCCTCAGATGCTGGAGATTCGCCCAGTAGTGGTGAACAAGGATATGATTGTGCTGGGTGGCAATATGCGACTCAAAGCTTTGAAGGAAGCAGGACTGACAGAAGTGCCTTGCATCATTGCAGATGAACTCAGCGAAGATCAGCAGCGTCAGTTTATCATCAAGGACAATGTCGGCTACGGAGAATGGGACTGGGATATGTTGGCTAATGAATGGGATGTTGAAGATTTACAGAAGTGGGGAATGGATGTTCCCAAATTTGCAGAAGAAAAAGAGTTGGATGATTTGTCAGATAAAATCAGCGAGACATTTAGAATAGAGGTGTATTGTGAAGATGAAGAACAACAAGAACGAACATACAACAAACTAATTGAGGAAGGATATCAATGCCGTCTTTTGACATTGTAAGAGAAACACAACCGACAAAATCATTCAGAGTTGCATCGGTGATTGGCAAATTTGATTTGCAATCTGAACACATCAAAGAACATTTTGTGGGTGACATTGATTTGAAAACCGATTGGCAGATTGGTTTGATTGTCGGCAAATCTGGAACGGGTAAAACAACGATAGCAAAAGAATTATTTCCTGATGCTTATGTGACATCTTATCAATATAATGCTGAAACGATTTTGGATGATATGCCAGAATCTTGTTCTGTTCAAGACATAACCAATGCATTCAATAGTGTTGGATTTAGTAGCCCACCAAGTTGGTTGAAACCGTATTCAGTTTTGAGCAATGGTCAAAAGATGAGAGTTGATTTGGCAAGAGCAATACTTGAACCAAATGAATTGTTTGTATTTGATGAGTTCACCAGCGTAGTAGACAGAAATGTGGCTCAAATTGGTTCGTTTGCAATGCAGAAGGCAATTCGTAAAACACAAAAGAAATTCATTGCTGTCACTTGCCATCACGATGTGCGAGATTGGCTTTTACCTGATTGGATATTTGACACAGATACGATGACCTTTCAAAATTTTGAAGGGCAAAAAAAAAATAGACCAACCATCAATTTTGAAATATACCAAACAACAGATAAGTCAATCTGGAAAATGTTTGCTAAACACCACTATTTGAGTCATACACACAACAACGCTGCCAATGTGTTCATTGCAACAATCAATGATCAAGTCGCTGGTTTTTTGAGTGTGTTACATTTTCCGCACCCAAAAACAAAGAATATGAAAAAAGTTCATCGGCTTGTTATTTTACCAGATTACCAAGGTGCTGGATTTGGTTTGTTGTTCTTAAATCATATCGCTGAACTATACAAAAAACAAAAAGACAGATTCACGATTGTAACATCAGCACCGAGTTTGATACACGCTTTGAAGAAATCATCAAAATGGGCTTTGACTTCTTATGGGAGAAAACCAAATCATTCCGGATTGAAAGAAACAGGTAGTCAAAACAGAATCACGGCAAGTTTTGAGATGAAATAATTTTGCCATATTAAAAAATGTTTTTATATTTGTGTATGGAATTAGGACAATTAGTTCAATGGGAAATGGGAAACCTTCGTGATTGCATTTGCGAGGGATTGTTTCTCCAAATGATTACCGAAGAAATGGCAGAAGTCATCTGCACATCAATGGGAGGTACGCCTCACAAGATGAAAGTCCAAATTGAAATATCTAAACTCACAGCAATATGAATAACCTATCAGAACTTTGTAACTGGGAACGCCAAAAGGCAATCTACATTCTTCACAAGGCAGAACAATTCGGCTTAGCAACAACCGAACACACACAACTTGGAGTCAATCCACATTCGGGCAATACTTGGGTCTGGGATGAAGATTGGTTGGTTTGTTTGTATATGCCAATCAACTGCGAATTGCAAACCTCAGACATTTGGGTATGCTGGACAAACCCGGAAAGCGGAGAAGAACACGAATTGCCACTTTCAGAATTTGATAACATCATTGAGATGAACAAATGGGTTCAAGAATTGGAAGAATCTATCTACGATTAAAAAGAAAAAACAACGAGAATGGCAAACGAACAGAACCTCAAACCAATTCAGAAAGGGCAAGTGCTGAATCCTAATGGCAGACCCAAGAAGATTGAGACCATTCTCAAAGATGTTTTCCTTGCCGAATACAACACAAAACTAACAAATAGTCAAGCCCAAGACATCATCAAGGGACTGCTTACCAAGAGCAGAAGCGAACTGATTGACCTTGCCAAGAATGATGACCTTCCTTTCTGGATTTCTATGATTGCCAAAAAAGCGACAAGGGATTACGAGAGAGGGAGCATACATTTGGTGGAACTTTTGTTTGACCGAGTCTATGGTAAACCAAAGGAAACGATTGACCAAACAATTGAAGCCAAGACATTCAATGTAACACTAAACTTAAAAAATGACGGATAAACTTTACTTCGGAAACGGATGGGAAGACCAGTATGGGATGAACATCTCAATCAACATCAAAGCAATTCAAGAGGCTTTGGAATCAGGCAAACTTGAAATGAACTCTTATGGGGATATCAAACTGAGAGTTGGCAAACGCCAAGCACCTCACGAGAAATCCAAAGCGACTCACTTCATCTGTAATCAGAAACCCAAAGACCCTCTATTTTGAAGATACTTGTCCTACTTGACGGAAGCAATGGTGTAGCCTATCATAGGTTGTTTGTTCCGTTTGCTCGGTTGCAGCAAGACCACGATGTGACAGTTGATGTGAGCCAAAACCGAGCCGAGTGGGGCGGTCTGAAATACACGGACTATGATTGTGTGGTTTTCAATCGGTGGTTGGGTGACCTGCAGTACAATATCCTTGAACTACTCGCCAAGAACAAAATCCCCTACATCATTGACATTGATGACTACTGGATTATTCCTCGCCACAACCCAGCCTATCAAGCATACCGAAAGGTCATCAAGAATTGCATCAAAGACGCTATCTATTACGCTGATGCAGTAATGACCACCACGCCTCAACTGGCTTCTGTAATCACTTCCCTGAACCCAAAGGTGACCATTGTCAAGAATTGCCTTGACTATTCCCACGACCAATGGCAAAAGAAGACCGACCATCCTCTGACAATCGGTTGGGTTGGAGGCATTAGCCACGAGGAAGATATCAGGTTGCTTGAAGGACAGATTGAACCAATCATTGAGAAATACAACGCTCGGTTCTTGATGTGCGGATTCCACGAGAACCAATCTATTTGGGCTAAGATGGAGAAAAGCATCACGGGCAAATCAAGGAAAGAAAGACCGGATTGGTTTGAACACAGAGAGGGAACAACGCCTATCAAGTACGCTGAGTATTATTCAGAGATAGACATCCTTCTTGCACCATTGACCCACGACAAATTCAACCGCTACAAATCCGAGTTGAAGATTGTTGAAGCTGCTGCCTACAATCGCCCTATTCTTTGCTCACGAGTAGAACCCTACACCAATCACAAATCAAACCTTGGGGTGTTCTTTGTAGACAACAACGACTGGGTGACTCCTCTTGACAAACTCCTGAAATCAAAGAAGTGGGACAAGGTCGGGGCAATCAACCGAGCCTACTGCGATGACCACCACTCTCTCAAAGCCGAGAACATCATCCGAATGGAACTGCTCAAATCAGTATGCAGATAAACTATGAGCGACCATATCTCACCTCCTACCAACGAGCCATCCTTGACTCGCCATCTCGCTATACCATAACCGCAGCAAGTACCAAAACGGGAAAGACCGCCTCTCATATCATTTGGCTCTTTGAGCAGTCCTTGACCCTCAAGCAGAACCAATCGGTTTGGTGGGTTGCTCCGGTATATCAACAAGCGGAGATAGCGTTCCGAAGGATGAAGACCCAAGTCAGCGACCCTCACTTCTTCCAAGCCAACGAATCAAAACTTGTCCTCACTACACCAATGGGTTCAAGGATAGAGTTCAAGTCAGCCGAGAAAGCAGATAACCTCTACGGAGATGATGTCTTTGCTGCCGTCTTTGATGAAGCCTCACGAGCCAGAGAGGAAGCGTGGTATGCACTTCGTTCTACCCTAACCGCAACCCAAGGCAAATGCAAAATGATTGGGAATGTCAAAGGCAAGAAGAACTGGTTCTACAAACTCGGAGAACGAGCAAGGCAAGGAGAGGCTGACTATTCCTTTTTCAAGATAACCGCATACGATGCAGCCAAGGAAGGCATCATCACCGAACAAGAGATTCAACAAGCCAAGCGTGACCTCCCAGAATATGTGTTCAAGGAACTCTATTTGGCTGAACCTGCCGATGATCAGAGCAACCCATTTGGGATAGAGAATATCAGAGCTTGTTATTCGCCTATTTTGAGTGGCTCTGTTGCGTCTTTTGGTATTGACCTTGCCAAGTACTCGGATTGGACTGCGATAGTCGGTCTAAACGCAAATAAAGAGGTTGTTCATTTTGAGCGATTTCAGAAGGATTGGGCTTCAACGGCAGAGCATATTGCCCGACTTGTTCAAGGGACTCCGTGCTTCATTGACTCAACCGGAGTAGGTGACCCCGTGGTGGAGCAGTTGCAGAGGAGATGTCCACGAATGCAAGGCTTCAAATTCACCGCACAAAGCAAACAACAACTCATTGAAGGGTTGGTGATGGCAGTACAAGGGCAGGAGATACGATTCCCCGAAGACCCTATTGGATATGAGATGGAGAACTTTGAGTTTGAATACACAAGAACGGGAGTCAGATATTCAGCACCATCAGGTCTGCACGATGATTGTGTAATGGCTTTAGCATTATCTTTGGACTGCTCTCATAAAAACAAAAAAGGAACATTCTTCTTCGTATGAAACTCACAATATCCCAAATACAAGAACTCGCCACCCTCAAAGACCTGAACCCGATTGAGCAGATGGCACACGAGGTGTCTATTTGTCTGAACATCCCATTCTCAGATGTGGAAATATGGACAATGGACAAACTCAAAGAGGAACACAAAAAACTCAATCTTGATCAACTGCCTGATAAGCGGATTGGTTACAAGTTCTCTCACAAGGGGAGAAGATTCCGTTTGGTCAGAAACGCCAAAGAGATGTCTGCTCACCACTTCATTGAACTGCAAGAGGTAGTTAAAGGAGATATGGTGGAAAGCCTTCATCAGGTTGTCGCTCTTTTATCCTACCGGGTTGATTGGTTTGGAAGAAAGATTGAGGATGACTATCAATGGAAGGTAGAGAATTTCAAAGACCTTCCTGCGGAGCAATTCTACGGATACGCTCTTTTTTTTTCGGCACTCTTTCCGAAGTTATTGGCAACTACCCTAACCTATTTGAAGGAGGAGAACAAGGAGGTGAGGGAGATGTTTTTGGATGGCTCTCTATCATAGACCGATTAGCAGGAGGCAGAAGAGCCGAGTGGGATGCAATTCTGAAGATGCCTTTGATTGAGTTTTTGAATACCCTCTCATTTCACCGCACGATCACCAAGGAGAGAAACAAACGCCTTGAACAAGCTGCCAACAAGGGATTTGAGTCCTATGTCTGTGCTTGTCTGAACGAGATGCTTTGATTTGGGACACTTTCAGCCTTTCGCTATTTTTAGATGATGGCACTATCAGTCAAACATCAGCCTACCGGGACAACCTATCTTCCTGCATACAATGACAACATCTTTATTGTGACAGAAAGTGACTCCGGTGTCTATGGCAACTACAACTTCAAGTTTATTTGCGATGTCAAAGACGGAAGCGGAAACCTAATCTCTCGCCTCCGCACTCCAATCTACTACGGCTCAACCAACAAGGGAGTATTCAACATCTCCCGTCTATTGGAAAACTATGTCACGAATGACTGGGACTACAACGATTCAGCAGCGAGTGGATGCACCAACTCTGTGTTTGGCTATCAGGCTTCCTTTGGCTATGAGTATTCTACTGGGGCAACTTCTGCCATCGTTCAAACAACGGGAGTCAGCACAACAACGGGAGTCACCATTTGGAATGCTGCTCTTGATCCTTTGACATTCTTGTCCTATGATGAGGATAACTATTGGATGTCAACCTCGGCTTCGGGAACTGCTTCTTTTCTAACCAACAACCAATCAAAAAAACTACCTATTGATGCAAAGGCTTGGCTCTATGCTCTACACGGCTCTAATGTCGCTTCTGTGGATGTTGCTTTTAGTCCTTCGGGAACTGCTTCTATTTCTGTCCCAAGTGGCACTCTCGCTCGTATTCCTATTGGAAGCAATATTCCGGGCGGTATACCAGTTGGAACAACTTCTTTCACTTGCACTCCGAAGAACTCTGGTGGCTCTCAAGTGGGCAAAGCGTACACTATCACGATAGATGACCGCTGCTCCAAGTACCCAACTACAGACCTCTATTTCTTAAACCGATTGGGAGGAGTGGACACGATGCGATTTGATATGGTCAAGAGAACAAACTTTGACATTGAGCGAAAGACCTACAAAGCCAATCCATTCACCTTGAATAATTCTGCCGTGACTTTTACCTATGACACGGCTGCTCACTCCAACTCTGACTTCTTCACCCAATCCACCGAGCGAATCACTTTGAACTCCAACCTTCTAACCGAGGCAGAAGCCGAATGGCTGAAAGAGTTGCTGATGTCTCCACGAGTATGGATGTATGACGGCACTCTGAAAGCGGTTAACATTCTGACTTCTCAATACGAGCAGAAAACCCATATCAACGACAAGGCATTCAACTTGACTTTGGAAGTCACAACCTCTATCCCTGACAAATCTCAGCGTCTATGATTGAACTGATAGTATCTCGCCCACAAAGCGAATACACAATTGTACTCGCATCCATTGAGTCAAGAGTTCCTGCTGCTGGTGGGTATTTGGAGACGGATTGCTTGAGTGATAGATTGCTCACGCTTGATGCTTCTGGCTATGTCAATGAGAAGGTTGATTTGAGTGGGGACTTTGATCTTTTGGTCACTCGTTCTATTGCTGAAATCAGAGAGCCACAAACTCGCCAAGGAGATTGGTCAAAAACCATCACCATTCCCGGAACTAAAAAGAACAACGAACTCTTCGGTCACATCTTTGAGGTGTCTCAGACAATTACGGGAAGCGGTCAATTTGGAACTGACTTCAACCCCAACTTGAAGGCTGAATGTGTCGTTCTTCTTGATGGATTGGAGCAGTTGAAAGGATTCCTGAGAGTCATTCAAATCAATGTCACGGATTCTGATTTGATTGAGTACGAATGTGCCATCTTTGGAACTACTTCCAACTTTTACTCTGAGATAGAGAACAAGCAACTCAACGAACTTGATTTCTCAACCTATAACCACACTCTGAACATCGCTAATGTGATGGCGAGTTGGGACACCTATATCTACAAGGACGGAGCAACGGCTTCTTTTGACTATGGCGATGGCTATGTCTATCCAATAACCTATCCTCCTTTGGGTGGCTCTGTTGAGGTAGTTTCTGATGAAGACAACTTTCCTGCTCTTTACGCCAAGAGCGTCATTGACAAGATTTTCTCTGACATTGGCTATTCCTACACCAACGATTCTTTCTTCAACACAGACCGCTTCAAACGGCTGATCATTCCTTGGACAAATCAAGGCTTGGAGATTGATGAAACAACGGCAGCCAATTATCTGTTCAAAGCCCAACAGAATGCAGGTGTAACGGGAGCAACCTATGCTCAAGGTGACCAATTCTTGTTCACCAACGAAATCAGCGACCCCGGCAACGATTACGCAACCGGGACTTCTACCTACAATGTTGACAGAGGTGGCTCATACGCTTTCTATCACAAATTTGTTGGAGAGGTGGACATCACCGCTTCTGGATCTTGGGTGGCTTGTGATGTCGGGGTTGGAGTTTATGTCAACGGAGTTTTGAAGAGTACCATATCTTTTATGAACTCAGGCAATCCGAGTGCTACTATTTTCACTTTTGATGACATTCGTTCTGCTACGATTGATGTCAAGTCAGGAGATGCAATTACGCTGAAACTTGAATCTGTGGTTGGTATAGAGACCGGGACATACAACACCTATCCAACCTACCTGACCAATGCTGATTTTGATTTGACGAGTACCGATGACTCACAATTTTACAACGGCTTTTATTCACGAGCATTTGCTCACGGGTCTGCCGTAGATTTCACTCAGTTCTTTGGCAAACAAAAGCAGAGCGAGTTGTTCTTGGGATTGTGCAACCTTTTCAACCTTTACATTGAGGAGGACTATCTCTCAAGCAAAACTCTTCGCATAGTTCCAAGAGATGAGTTCTACAATGGGAACAATCTAAACTGGTCAGCCAAACTTGACTACTCTCAGCCTTACTCTATCATCCCAATGGGAGAGGTTGTTGGCAATCCATATCTCTTCTCCTACAAACAAGCAGGAGATGTTGAGAATATCCGATATCAAGACCTTACTGGTGGGGTTTATGGTGACCGCTTGATTCGCATTGCCAATGATTTTGTCAAAGAAGAAAAGCGAATTGAGATTCCATTTGTTCCTACTCAACTCTATTCTCAGAATGGTCGTTATTACTCTTGGATAGAATATGAATCCAACAAGGCTTCTGAACTCCGTTTGCTTTACTACGGAGGATTAATTGGATGCTCTGTTTATTATACCCGAAATCAAGGCGAGTCATTGACTCAGAATGCCAAGTATTTCTACCCATCAACCTTGCACATTGACTCGATTTCCAATATGCAGTTTGATCTGTCATTTGGAATGCCATTTGAGGTCAATCTTCCTGCTGGGATAGAATACACCAATCAGAATGTTGGGAATATCTATTGGTACAGAACAATCACCGAAATAGCTGACAAGAACTCCAAAGTGTTCAGAGGTTATTTCCGAGTGACTCCAAAAGATTGGGCAACTCTGAGATTCAACGACAATTATTTCTTTGAAGGTCAGTATTGGAAACTCCTAAAAATATCGGACTACAATCCTTTGGCTGATGGAGTGTTTGAATGCGAGTTCCTTTTGAGCAAATATATTGAACCCGTTCAAGCGGTCAAAAAAGGCGTAGGAACGAACTCTTCTGATACTTATGACAACAAGTACCCGATTGTCACTCAAAAGCCAATACAAAGCACTGGAGGAGTCGTTATCGGAGGAGGAAACGATACAGATGAGCAAGTCATAGTTGTAGGAACTGACAACAATGTAAACGGAGAGCGAAATGTGGTTCTTGCTTCAAATGCAACTTATGTAGCACCGGGTCTTGACAATGTGGTTGTGATAAACTCCGAAGGGCTAACCCCAACCGAGAGCAACACGATGTACTATGGCAACTACAAGGTTTGGTCTACTTTTGTGAGTGCTGGTAAAATCACCTCAATCACAGATGCAGATTCTCCATATTCGGTGCAGTTAGAAGATTGGTTGATTCTTGCCGATACAAGTGTTGCATCAATCAGCATCGTTCTTCCTTCCACAACCGGAATAGAAGGCAAACACTTTGTTGTCAAAAAAACATCACCTTCTCACGGGGTTACGATAACCGCAGGAGATGGCTCTGTCTTAATTGATGGAAGCACTACCTACACAATGAACTCAAACTACGGAATTGTATGGGTCGCAGCGAATGGCGGTCAATACTGGACAATAGGCGAACACTAAAATGGCAACGATAAAAACAGCAGTAGATATTGACATCAAGGTTGATGGTCAAACAAGCGTACAACAAGCAGCGACTGCATACGAAGATTTAGGAGATGCGGTTGCGAAAACCCAACTCAAAGCAGAAGAACTTGCTCATCAATTTGGCATCAATGACGCTCGTACTCAAGAGGCAATCAAAGTTGCTGCTCGGTACAAGCAAGAGATGGAAGAACTTGACTTTGCCATTCAAGGTGCGAGGGGAGGAACTGAAACATTGTTTAGAGCATCTCAAGCCGTAGTAGGTGGATTTGAGGCTGCTGCTGGTGCTGCTGCTTTGTTTGGAAATGACTCCAAGGAATTGGAGAAAATCCTCGTCAAGGTTCAAGGAGCAATGGTCTTCTCACAAGGTTTGAAAGACCTGAAAGAATTTGCACCTGCCGTGAAGCAACTTGGAACACAATTCAAGAATCTGATTCCAACTCTTCGCACAACTTCCGGTCTTCTCAAAGGACTTGGAATTGGTGCTTTGGTTGGTCTTGTTATTACTTTCAAAGACAAAATTCTTGATTTGCTTGGTCCATTGAAAGGCTTGGTTCAATCCTTAACTGATTGGATAGGCTTGACATCGGAGGCAGAGAGAACAATGGAGTCAGCATATTTGGCAGCCGAGAAACAAGCAGACGCAATCCAAAGGCAAATTGACCTCCGTACTGCACAAGGTGCATCAGAACAAGATTTGTATCAACTGCAAAAGCAATTAGCACAAAAACAGTTGGAAATGGCAAACAATATGGCTGCTGAGGATGATGAACAACGCAAAGAAAAAGAGAAAGCCATTCTTGATGCCAACAATAGGATTTCGGTTGTAGAAGCAGAGCATCAAACTCATCTGAGAGAAATCAGAGAAGAAGCCCGACTCAAAGAACTTGAAGAAAGACAAGCAGCAGAAGAGGCATTTAATGAATTGATGGCTCAAGTAAACGAGGATGCAGCACAAGAAATCAGAAATCAAGCCTCACGAGATGCTTTTGAACGCAACAAACAAATCACCGAGCAAGAGAAGGAGGCTTTGAGAATTGTCAATGAAGCAACCGAAAAAGGGCTTTTGACTCAAGAACAAGCATCAGAAGAAACTACAAAAATTGCCGACTTGGCTAACAAGCGGAGATTGGAATCTGACAAGCAGTATTTGACCGACAAACGCAATATGCTGATGGAACAAAGAGAGTTAGAAATCAAAACTGCTCAAGACATCGCACAAGGTTTGTTGTCAATCAATGAACTCTTTGCAGGTAAGGAAGCAAAATCACAAGAGGCAGCATTCAAACGAGCAAAGGCTCTGAACATCTCTGTTGCCACTATGGATACTTTTGTAGGGGCGCAGAGGGCATACAACTCTCAGTTGACTTTGACTCCTGATGCACCAATCAGGGCTGCCATTGCTGCTGCTGCTGCCGTTGCTGCTGGTCTTGCTCGTATCAAACAAATTGCAAGTCAACAATTCTCTACTTCATCTTCTGCTGCTTCTGTAAGTAATGCAGTTGGAATCACCGCACCTACGAGAACTTTCCAAGCCTCTCAATTAGGGCAGGACTTTACTGGTGACCGCAGGGTTTATGTAACCGAGGGAGACATCACCAAAACTCAAAGAAGAGTTCAGAACAACCAAAGGGTTTCCGTGATAGGAGGCTAAAACACAAAAATTGCTAATTAAAAGAAATGGAACTTCCAATTTACAAACTGATCATCAACCCAGAGGATGAAACCGGGGTTGAGTTCGTTTCGCTTGTGACCAAACCAGCCATTGAGCGTGACTT
>Ga0208542_1000382_pt1 | contig 20719 bp, 21 predicted proteins | sample DEB08_DNA_3_FD_185495 | JGI IMG/M metagenome (GOLD analysis project Ga0208542, IMG submission 185495) | Aqueous microbial communities from the Delaware River and Bay under freshwater to marine salinity gradient to study organic matter... | ecosystem: Environmental > Aquatic > Marine > Coastal ... | reverse complement strand
CGGGTTGGCCGGTTCACATCGGGCTTGACTTTGGTTTGACGCCTGCGGCTGTCTTTGGGCAAAAGATGCAGAACGGCAGGTGGCACGTCGTCCACGAGTTGGTTGCCTTTGATATGGGCTTGGAGCGGTTCTGCCATCACCTGCTGGCTGACATACAGCAGCATTTTCCAAAGTCGGACATTCTGATCTGGGGCGACCCTGCTGGCGTTAAGCGCGACGAGATATTTGAGGTGACGGCGTTTGAGCATCTGCGCACTATGGGTCTACACGCTAGGCCAACCAGTACCAACGATTTTATGGTTCGGCGTGAAGCTGGTGCTATGCCAATGAATAGGCTGATCGACGGCAAGCCGGGGCTGCTGGTTAATCGTTCCTGCGCTAAAGTTCGTAAGTCTCTGGCCGGCGGCTATCACTTTAAGCGTATGGCTGTCGGCGCTGGTCAGGAACGGTTTAGAGATGTGCCGAACAAAAACCAGCACTCGCACGTCGGCGACGCATTTGGTTATTTAATGCTTGGGGCTGGCGAGGTGCGGAGCATCACGCGAAACAGCCAGTTTAGCAAACAGTTCAAGCAACTCAGCGCAAATATGGATTTCAATGTTTTCTGATTGGCGCCGAGACCTATCCAGCAATAATGGCGTCAGTATCGTGCCTTTTCACTGGGGTCACGCGATGATGGCTGAATTGAGGCCAATGGATAAGGAATATTTCGACACTGTGCCTGATTATGCCAACTGGCTAAAGTCTTACGCTGCAAACGATCTATCTTGCACGGCTATCGTCGGCGGGAAAATAGCCTGTTGCTTTGGCGTTATTCAATATTGGCCGGGTATGGCAGAGGGTTGGATGCTAACAACTGATAAGGTTGCAACACATCCTGTATCACTTACAAGGGGTGCGCTACGATACTTCAATAAGGTTGCAACAATTCTTCAATTAAAAAGATTGCAGATGGTAGTTGATTGCGATAATTCGTTTGCAATGAACTGGGTTAATGCGTTAAAATTCACGCCAGAGGGCGTAATGCGTAATTATGGCCCCAATGGCAATGATTATGTTATGTATGCGAGGTATTTTAATGGCTCCTATTCTCAGAACTCCAAAAGCTCCCCCGCCTGATCCAGAATTGAAGGCCGCGCAAATGCGTCAAGAAGAACGTCTTAACGCACAAGAAGCGCAAAAGATGGCGGCGATTGCAGCGCGTAGGGCTGCGCGGCGCGTAGGCGGCAAGCGTATGCTATTATCCGGCGAGCGTCAGGACGCAGAGGCCGGTGTTCAGACAACATTAGGAGCATAAGATGCCGAAGGTCGTGTCAAAAGATGGCAAGGCTCGCACATTTGCTTACAGTGCGGCTGGCATGAAGGCGGCCAAGGAATATGCGCGGCAGACTGGTGGTCGCGTCACTGAGGCCAGCATGAAAACCAAAATGGCAAAGAAGAAAAGCTATGCCACTTAAAAAAGGCACATCTGAAAAGACTGTCGGCCAGAACATCAAAATGCTGATGAAGGAAGGTCGGACGCAAAAGCAGGCCATTGCAATCGCATTGTCGAAGGCCGGAAAGGCAAAGAAGGATGGCTAAAGAGGTTTGGGATAAAAAGCGGCCAAAGGATTTGGGCAAACCCAAAGAGCTTAGTGCGGCAAAGAAACGCTCCGCGATGAGGGCGGCTAAGAAGGCTGGTCGGCCTTACCCTAATTTGATTGACAACATGAGAGCGGCGCGAGGTTGATATGGCTGTATTGAATAAAAACGTAGGTCTGGTCGAAAAAGACATTTCGGCTGAGAACACATTTAGCGATGGGTTGTATGTCGAGGGCGACTTTAGCTTTTCGATCAGCGGCACATTTGTCGGCACGGTAACAGTACAGCGCAGCTTTGACGCTGGCGCTACTTGGCGCGACGTTGATACATTTACCGCGCCGATTGAGACAGCCGGTTATGATGGTGAGCCTATCGTTGTTTACCGCGCTGGCATCAAGACCGGCGATTACACCAGCGGAACAGCGTCAGTTCGGATCGGTCGTTAATGGCTTCCCCGGCTTGGACACGCAAGGCGGGTCAAAACCCGAAGGGCGGTCTAAACGATGCCGGGCGTCGCTCTGCCAAGGCCGAGGGCATGAACCTGAAGCGGCCAGTCAAGTCGGGCGACAATCCGCGCCGCGCGTCTTTCTTGGCGCGTATGGGCGGGATGCCGGGGCCAGAATATAAGAATGGCGAGCCGACGCGCCTGCTCTTGTCACTCCGCGCTTGGGGCGCGAGTTCCAAGGCAGACGCGAAAAAGAAGGCCGCAGCCATAAGCAAAAGGAACCAAGCCAGTGCATAGTGTTGAGCAAATCCTAAAGCGGCACGACGCCGCGCAGCGCCGCAAAGATAATTGGCGTCAGATTTACGAAGATTGCTACGAGTTCGCGCTGCCGCAGCGCAATCTCTATGATGGCTATTACGAGGGCGGCGGCGCACCCGGCCAGAATAAAATGGTGCGCGTGTTCGACAGTACCGCCATTAACGCCACGCAGCGCTTTGCCAATCGCATCCAGTCTGGCTTATTCCCGCCATACGGCCAATGGTGCCGCTTAGAGCCGGGGCCAGAAATTCCAGACGAGCGTAAGCTAGAGGCGCAGATGGCGCTGGATATGTATAACGACAAGATGTTCAGCGTGTTGCGCCAGTCTAATTTTGATCTGGCTATGGGCGAGTTCCTGCTTGATCTTGCTGTCGGCACTGCCGTGATGTTGATCCAGCCCGGCGATGACCTGACGCCTATCCGCTTTACTGCCGTGCCGCAATATCTTGTGAGCATCGAGGAAGGCGCGCACGGCAAGGTCGATAACGTCTACCGTCGTATGCGCTTGAAGGGCGAGGCCATCAAGCAGCATTGGTCTGACGCTGACATTCCAGAGCGTATGCAGCGCATGATTGACGAGAAGCCGACAGAGGAAATCGAGCTTGTCGAGGCTACCTTATATGATCCAGATCAGGGTGATTTCTGTTATCACGTCATCTGGGCAGAGGGTAAGGCCGAGCTATTGATGCGGCGCATGAAATCATCGCCTTGGATCGTGGCGCGTTACATGAAAGTGGCGGGCGAGGTTTACGGTCGCGGGCCGTTGGTGACGGCTATCCCAGACATTAAGACGCTGAATAAGACGCTTGAGTTGCTACTGAAAAACGCCAGCCTGTCCATTGCCGGTGTTTACACGGCGGCTGATGATGGCGTTCTAAACCCGCAGACAATCCGCATTGCGCCGGGCGCGATTATCCCAGTGGCGCGTAATGGCGGGCCGTCAGGTGAGAGCCTGCGGATGCTACCGCGCTCTGGCGATTTCAATGTGTCTCAGATTATTATTAACGATCTGCGCATGAATATTAAAAAGATCATGCTTGATGACACATTGCCGCCTGACAATATGAGCGCGAGGTCTGCGACAGAGATTGCCGAGCGCATGAAAGAACTGGCGCAGAACCTCGGCTCCGCTTTTGGTCGCTTAATTACTGAGACTATGGTGCCGATGATCGGGCGCATCCTCTATGTTATGGATGAGCGCGGCATGATCGAGATGCCACTGCGCGTCAATGGCCTTGAGGTTAAGGTCACGCCAATCAGCCCGATTGCGCAGGCGCAGAATATGGGCGACATTGAGAAAATTATGCAGTGGGTGCAGATGTCATCAGCGCTTGGCCCAGAGGGTCAGATGGCAGTCAAGACTGGCAGCATTGCAGATTATGTCGCCGACAAACTCGGTGTGCCAGCCGAATTGCGCACAACTCCAATGGAGCGTGAGCAGATGATGGAACAGGCCGCACAAATGGCACAGATGGCGGCGCAACAAGGGGCGTTGCCAGAGGGCGGCGAACAGTAAATGAACCCAGATGGATGGGAAGGCCTACATTCTGTAGAGCCTGATTTTAAGGAACAGGTGGATAAGGATGACGTTGATCGTCTTTATCTGCGCGTCTTTGGCAGTGACGATGGGCAAAAGCTGCTCACCCATCTGCGATCACTGACAATCGAGCAGCCAACGTGGTATCCCGGCGAAGATGCCAGCCACGGTTTTGCTCGCGAGGGCCAGAATAGTCTGGTTCGCGAAATTGAGCGGCGTATGAAAAGAGCGAGGTCGTTATGAACGAAACCGAAGGTCTGTTGGCCGAAGCCCAAATCGAGGGCGACGATAACCAGCAGCAGGAAGAACAAACCATTTCCCATCAACTACCGGACACAGAGCCATCACTTGATGATGTGACTGTAGCCAAAGAGGGTGAGGAGGTTGAGCTTTCCAAACCAGATTGGTACCCCGATAAATTTTGGAATGATGAAGAGGGGCCAGACCTTGAAAATCTTGTCAAATCTTACAACGAACTGCAAAAAAAGTTTTCGCAGGGCAAGCACAAGGCTCCAGAAAAATACGATGACACTGTATTTAAGGATGCAGGCATTGGTGATGACGATGAGCTTTTCTCGACTTATCGAGATTGGGCGAAGGAAAACGGCATTAGCCAATCTGCGTTTGAGGATTTGGCTACTAAGTTTATTAGTATGTCTCAGCTTGAGGCTGAACAAGGTCAAGTTTCTTTTGAGGAAGAGTATAAGAAGCTAGGCAACAACGCCGATGCAACCATTAAGTCAATGACTGACTGGGCGCAGGGCTTAGTTCGCAAGGGCGTCTGGTCTGAGGCTGACTTTGAAGAGTTCAAGATTATGGGCGGTACAGCCCAAGGCATCCGCGCTCTGCAAAAAGTCAGGTCTTACTACGGCGACAAGCCAATCCCTGTTGATGTTGGGCCGATTGACGGCGCTCCATCTAAAGAGGAGCTGATGGCAATGGTCGGCAAGCCCGAATATAACACCGACCCGGCGTACCGCGCCAAGGTCGAAAAAATGTTTGAGCAGGTCTACGGTAGCCAAGAATATTCGGCAATTTAACCAAAGTGCGGCAGTTGTTTACAACTGTCGCATTTTTCTATAAAATCACCCTTGACAGACAATCGGCTTTCGACCTGTTACAAAACGCTTGGGGGCGTAGCGTATATGCCCAAGCCGCAGCCCGAAAGGATACCTGCTAGGCGTCAAATCGTGTTTTAACTTTTACAAAGGAACAGGAAAATGGCAGTAGGCATTTCCAATGCTTTTGTGCAGTTGTTCGATGCCGAGGTTAAGCAGGCATACCAAGCGTCACGCGCTCTGGCTGGCTTAACTCGCGAGCGGACAAATGTCGAAGGCAATCAGGTGAAGTTTCCGAAGATCGGAAAAGGCACCGCAACTGTTCGTGTTCCGCAGACTGATGTAACTCCATTGAATGTGACTTACTCACAAGTTACAGCCACAATGTCAGATTACATTGCTGCTGAATACTCAGATATCTTCTCACAGCAGAAGGTGAACTTTGACGAGCGCCGTGAATTGGTGCAAGTCGTTGGTGCCGCTATCGGTCGCCGGATGGATCAGTTGACCATTGATGCCCTTACAGCATCAGGCACATCACTGACTGTTGCGACATCAATCGGTGGTGCTGGTACAAACATGAACATTGAGAAGCTGATTGAAGCTAAGAAGCTGCTCGATGCCGGTAACGTACCAATGGAAGGGCGTTGTATGCTCATCCACGCCAACACCCTTGCTGGCCTTTTGGGTGAGACTCAGGTTACCAGTGCAGACTTTGCATCAGTCAAAGCTCTTGTGCAGGGTGACATTGACACCTTTATGGGCTTCAAGTTCGTGACACTTGGTGATCGTGACGAAGGCGGCTTGCCGCTTCCATCAACTCGCACATGCTTTGCGTTCCATCGCGATGCAGTCGGCGTTGGTATCGGCATGAACCAAAAGTCTGAGATCAACTACGTCCCAGAAAAGACATCGTTCCTTGTGTCTTCAATGTTCTCCGCAGGCGCGGTTGCCATTGATGCCGAAGGTATCGTTGCCATTTCTTGTACTGAATAGAAAGGAGATTAACTAATGGCTTTCTCTTCAGCAGGATGGAATGTGATCGGTGCAGCTAAAAAAGGCAACGCACCATCAATGTACACCTACACATCAGCAGACGCGATTGCGACTGTGAACACCGAAGGTTATTTCAATGACTTGTCAGACACAGTGGCAGTCGGCGATGTGATCTTTGTTCACGACAGCGCGACACCAACAATGTCAATCGTTGTTGTTCTGTCAAATGCCGCTGGTGTTGTTGACGTATCAGACGGCACGGCTGTTTCAGTCGCTGACGCTGACTAACTTTGAGCGGGGCTGGGCAACCAGCCCCTCTTTCTCTATTCTTGGAGTGGCTCGATGGCGGCTGGTGATACCAAACTATCAATATGTTCTGAAGCACTAATTATGCTTGGGGCGGCTCCGCTCTCATCATTTGCCGATGGCACTGATGAGGCGCAAGTCGCAGATCGTCTTTATGGTGATGTGCGCGACACTCTTCTAATGCAATATGCTTACTCTTGGTCGGTCAAAAAAGTAAAGCTGGCGCGTCTTGTCGCTGCCCCGATCAACGAATGGAAATATAACTTTACTCTGCCCGGCGATATTCTTGGTAACCCAAAGGCCGTATTTAATAATGGCAATGTCGGCGCGAGATCAGTGCGCGAGTTCGAGATTTACAGCGGCGGCATTTTCTCTGATTACGAAGAAATCTGGATCGACTACCAGTTCCGGCCAGAGCCTGCCCTATTCCCGCCATACTTTGTGCGTTTGTTAAAGACGGCACTGGCATCAGAGTTTGCCGAGCCAATTACAGATCAGATCACAAAAGCAGAATATTATCACACAAAGGCATACGGTTCAGCCGCTGAGAATATGCGCGGCGGTCTGGTGCGCGTAGCCATCAACATTGACGGCGCTGACAGACCAGCGCAACAAATCCAAGAGTTTCCGATCTCAGACATAAGGTTCTAGCATGAGCCGGATCATTCAGATACAAAATGATTTCACGGCTGGCGAGCTTGATCCGAAGCTGAGAGCGCGTACTGATTTGGCTCAGTACAAGTCTGGCCTGTCTACAGCGCGCAACATTACAGTGCAGCCGCAGGGCGGCGCAAAGCGGCGTGACGGCAGTAAGTTTATCACGGCATTAGACAGCGGCGCTGCTGACGCGGTGCGGATGGTGTCGTTTGAGTTTAGTATCGCCGACAGCTATATGCTGGTGTTCACGCCCGGCAAAATGTATGTGTTTAAGGATGGCGCGTTAATCACCAACATCAACGGCAGCGGCAATGACTATTTGACTGTCGCCAGCCTAACAAGCGCAATCCTGCCAGAAATGAATTGGGTGCAGTCAGCCGACACTGTGATTGTCGTGCATGAGGATTTAGAGCCTGTCAAGATTGTGCGCGGCGCGACTGACAGCGATTGGACTGCCAGTGTTATCGCGTTTAATTACATCCCCAAATATGCGTTTCTATTTGACACACATGAGCCGGATTACACAATTACGCCGAGTGCTGCTAGTGGCAATATCACCCTAACCGCATCATCAGTAACAACAGACACTGGCAATGCGCAGGCTGGCGGCGCTGACACAATTACATTAAAGGCAGCGACCTCATATACTACTGATGATGCTTGTTCTGGCTTTTTTATTTTGATCACGTCTGGCCCCGGCGTTGGTCAATCGCGCCACATTGAGAGCTATGTTGCGGCTACTAAAGTTGCGACAGTTACGCCAGCGTGGGATGTTCAACCAACTGCGGCAAGCAGCTACAAGGTAAAAGCATTTGGCGCAGCTATGGTGGATGAATATGTTGTGGAAAAGAATGGCTTTGGACGTGCGCGTGTCGTTGAGTTTGTCAGTGACACAGAGGTCAAAGCATTTACTGAAACGCCATTCTTTGACACCTCTGCCATTACTGCCGGTAACTTTGAGACTGAACACGGCTATGAGGATGTGTGGTCGGCGACACGCGGCTGGCCTCGCAGCGTGACATTTCACGAGGGGCGACTATACTTTGGCGGCAGCAAGGCTCGGCCATCAACTATTTGGGGATCAAAGGTTTCGGTATTCTTTGACTTTAGCCCAAATGAGGCGCTTGACGATGACTCAGTTGAGGCGACATTAGACACCGGAACATTTAACGCAATTGTTGACCTTTACTCTGGCCGTCACTTGCAGGTCTTTACGACAGGCGCTGAGTTCTATGTGCCGCAAACGCTAGACACGCCAATCACGCCAAGCAATCTAATTGTTAAGAAACAGACAGCCTTTGGCATGAAACCGGGCATCCGCTTGCAGAATGTGGATGGCTCGACCCTGTTTGTTCAGCGTCAGGGCAAGGCACTGCAAGAGTTCCTGTTCAGTGATACGGTGCAGGCTTACACGTCAGCCAAGATTTCGTTGCTATCATCGCATCTGCTAAAGTCGCCAGAGGAGATGGCGGTGCGTGTCGCCACGTCAACTGATGAGGGTGACCGGCTGATGATCGTTAATGGCGATGACGGCTCAATTGCCTGCTATACTTTGCTACGCAGCCAGAACGTAATTGCGCCGTCAGAGTGGACGACAGACGGCGAGTATGTAAGCATTGGTGTTGATGTTGATGACATTTACACTGTGGTCAAACGCACAGTAAATGGCGCGGCTGTTTATTATGTTGAGCTATTTGACCCAGATGTTCTGGTTGATTGTGCATTGGTCGGCGGCGCGGCAAGCTCAGTCAATGTGACGCATCTTCAGGGCAAGACGATTGACATTATCCGCGATGGCGTCCACGAGCCGCAGCAAGTTGTACCGGCGTCACCTTACACTGTGACGTTTGCCCGGCCAGCCACTGCCAGCTATGAGGTTGGGCTGAACTTTACGCCGGAGATCAAGACGCTGCCGGTTGAGCCTAACCTTGCCAGCGGGTCGCTCAAGGGATTTAAGAAGCGTATCTTTGAGGTAAATGCCGAATTGTTTGCCACGCAATCATTAACGATTGACGGCAAATCTGTGTCATTTAGAAACTTTGGCACAAATGTTCTTGACAGTTCAGTGCAGGAGTTTACTGGACTAAAGACATTGCACGGCATTTTAGGGTATACTTACGATGGTCAAATCACAATCGGTCAAGACGTGCCATTAAAAATGACGCTGCTTGGCATTGATTATAAAGTTAGTGTAGGACAATAAGATGGCACAGGCGATCCCATATATTTTACTTGCTGGTTCAGTCGTCACAACCTTGCAGGCCGGTAAGGCCGAGGCGAGGGGGTACGCGGCGCAGGCTACAATGCAGCGGATGCAAGCCAAGACTGAGGAGTTAAGGTATAAAGAGCAGGGCGTTGCCGTCCTTGATAACATTCTGCGCACTCAAGCATCAATCACTGCTAGGGCGGCGGCTGGTGGCATTGATCCATTTAGCGGTAGTGCCAAGGCTCTTAATCAATATGCTATGGCAAAGGGTGCGCAGGAACTTTACACGACGCAAGAAAGCGGCATCATCGCGCTTAGAACTGGCGAGATGCGAGCCGGTGTTAGCATGACACAAGCTAAGGCCGCAATGTCTGCTGCTCGCGCAAGGGCGTTTACTCAAGTGGCGAGCTTTAGTGCTGGGCAGGCTAAACTAGGGGGGCCAAGCGGTGGCAGTTCTGGCGTTCAAGGCGATTATCCCGGCACAGAAATGGGGACTGGATAAATGGCTGAGTTACCAAAATACCGCCCATTAGGCGTAACGATACAGCCATTGCCCGGCGTTGACTTTGCGGCGGCTGGTCGCGCAAAGGCCAGTGCCTATAATGAGGTGGCACGCGGCTTAGACACAATGGCCGACTATTTTTACAAAGAGCAAGTAGCTAAGACGCAACGCCAAGCATTAAAGTATGCTTTTGAAAACCCTGTCACGCCAGATCAAATCAAAGATGCTTTGTCTGAGGGCAGAGATGTAAGCGAAATTGTTGGTGATCCTGATACTGTGTTTGGCGCGGTTACTACTGCAACAGCGGCGGCGCAGTTAAAAACATCGCTTGAGACGCAGCTAACAGGGGTGTTGGCAAAATATAATGCGCAAATAGAAAGTGGCGACCCAGACTTTGATGTTGCCAAAATGCAGACTGATTTAACTGGATTGATCAATGGTCATACAAACGTCATTGCGCAAGTTGATCCACAAAAAGCACTAGCCTATGAGGCTACTGCAAATGCGCTTGCGTCAACGGCTTACAAATCTGGCCTAGAACATTCTTATAAAATTATGCAGGGTTTTAGAAAAGACACTGCAAACGCTAACCTAGACATTCTACCTAATGACATAAAGACAATTTTCTTAAATCATTCCGGCGACATGAAGCAAACGCAGGGTGAGATTGAGGCGCGTTTAAGAATTGCTAATGACGCAATTATTGACACTGGCGATGCCTCATTTATTGAGACCAGTGGGGCGGCAATTAGAGATGTTGTAGAAGAGCAAATGCAGGGCGTCCTTGTTGATTGGGCTACGCAGTCAGATCAAAATATTGGGCGCGCATTGAAGGGCGACTTTGGTGACAGATTTACGAGCCTTTATTCAAGGCTTGATGATGCTGGCAAAGCCAAAGTGCGTGAGGGCGTTAGAAGCCGCAGAGACGCAAAGATAAATGATGAAAAGGTTGTGCGGAATGTAGGCATTGAAAACGCCAAAAAAGAAGTGCAGCGCATACAAACCACTATGGCTGATCTGCCATATCGCGGCGAGCAATATAATAGCCAAATTGACCAGCTACAGGCGCTCGCGATTTTGTATCCAGAGGCTGTAACCCAGTCGTCAATTACATCGCTAGATAATGCGCTTGACCCAACGAAAGTTGATAAACCAAATTATGCTGGTATGTTTGAATTGAAGCGCAGAATTATGTCGGGCGAAATACAAACCCCAGATGATTTAGAAAAGCAGGCCATCAATTTAGGCGTGGGGCCAAAAGATTATTACTCTATTTATCCTTTTTTAGTAACAGACATAAAAGGGGAAGAAACGGAGATTAATCGCATAATTAGCCGGAATGTTAAAATTGTGCAAGGAACCATTCCAAGCGAAGAACAATCAAAGGCATATTTTGTTTTTGATAGGGAGTTATCGGCAAGGTATCAGGGCAAAATAACGGAGTGGGAAGCTAGTGGCAGCGCTGGTATTAAGCCAACGCGCTTGAGTGTGGCTAAAGAAATTGATCTTGAAATTCGCCGCAGTGATGAGGAAAAAGAACTTCAAAGAGCATTAGCTAACCTTGAGAGGCGGTTTATTGGTGAGGAGGCAACAGAAGTACAAATTAATATAGAAATTACAGAGAATACCACTATTGAAGAAATAGAAGATGCGTTAATAGCGGCGGGTCATTCTGGCAACAAACTTGCGGATTATGTAAACAAAGCGCGAGGACAATTGGTAGCCGTTAAAAGGGCAAAGGAAAGAAGGGACGCGCTGTTACGATGACCGATGATTTTGCACAAGCGTATGAGGACAAGTTTGCGGCCAGTGTTATAGTGGACACGCCGCCTGTGTTGCAAATACCATCAATGGATACGCCGCCAGACCCTGTGCAGCCAAAAGCGCCAGAGGTGACTGAAAAGCAATTGCTGCTTGATCCAAAGTTTGCAGCGTCTGCGCGCGACATTCATTTGCTGTTTGAGGGCGAGCCTTTTGATGGTGATGATCAGGCTGCGGCGCGATACGGAATAGACGCTATTGGCGAGTTTAATTATAACTTTGCTGGCCCGGCTGGCATCCCCGGCGAAAGTGGCATTAGCTCGCCCGGCACAATAGGCCAAGCGGCGGCGCTATTAACAAGCGGCTCGCAAGATCAGGCGAAGGCATTTGTGTATCTTATGGATCGCTACGATCAATTGCCTAATTTTACATTAGCTGGCACTGGGCGAATGATACGCGGTATGGTCGCCGACCCTAGCGTTTACACTGGCTTTGGCACATTGGGGCTTGGCTTTGCCGCGCGCAAGACTGGCGCTATGGGTATTAAAAGAGCATTGGTTGAGATAGCAAAACGCCCCGGCGCGTCAGCCGCTGTATATACCGGCGTTGAGGCGGGTGCCGCTGATCAGCTTACGCAGGCCGTTGAGAAGCAGGCTGGGTACGACATTGACCCAGTGACAGGCGCACTGCGTACAGCTATAACGTCTGTTGTTGGCGGCGCTGCCGGTGGCGGCCTAGTTAAAGGCGGCGAGATGCTGGCGCGTGAGTTTGGGCCTGCTGTTGGTGAGGCGATAAGCCAAGCGGGGCAGTCAGCCGAGGCTCGGATGGCAGAGCGTGGGCCTATTACTGATCGTGTTATGTCTGGCGCTGACCCTATGGAAGTGATTGACCCGGCGTTGGCTGCGGCTGGTAAGTTGGTTAGGCAGCCTCAAACAGAGGCAAACCCAAATAGAATATCTACGAGACTGCCAACAGCAAAAGGCGCAACAGAAGACCCAATTGCGCAGCCACTGCAAATCGGGCTAGATGAGGTTGCGGCTGATCCTGTTGTGTTTGAGCATAATGTTGGCATTGTTAAGAATTACCCAAATATGACTGAGGCAGAGGCAGCATTGCCGCCAGCCGAGGCCAGTAAAGCATTTATTGAACACGCAAAAAACAATTTGCTTTGGGTCTTTGATAAGGTGCCAGAGCAGACCAGAGAGCGTTCTAAAAAATGGTATGATGGCGCTAGGGCAATTACTGACAGATGGTCTGAAAAATACAATTTACCAGATAGTTCTATTGCTGGTGTGCTTGCAGCGCTATCGCCACAAAAAGATTGGTATATGAACGTGAGCCTTGGTGAGCGTGTGCTTGATATTATGAGCAATCAACAAGACACAGTGTTTACTAAAGAAATGTTAAAAACTGGTTTGGAAAAGTTTAACAAGCCACAAGATCAAGCTATAATCAAAGCTATTTCAAATAAAAAATTATCTGAGCTTGAGTTGCCAGCGGAAAAAGCTATTTGGCTGCGTTTGCATGATGAGACATATGGTGACAGAAGCCATCAGATTGTTTCACCAGAAGGTGATTTTATCGGCACAGCTATGACTGGCAAAGGTGAGCCTAAAGGCACAGGCTGGGGGTCAATTGTTGAAATTTCTAAAGCTGTTTCTGCTTTTGAAAGTGGCGGCGATAAAAATGTTTTGACCCCATTGATGGGAACAAAGCACAAGGTTCGCAGTTTCTATAATAATATCCTTGACCCTAATGGGCCAAATGGTGACGTAACGATTGACACACACGCTGTTGCTGCTGCTTTGTTGAGGCCATTATCTGGTCAAGCTACAGAGGTGCATCACAATTTTGGCAGCAGTCCAGCAAAAGCAAAGCAGGGCGCTGATTGGCTTGGGGCGACTAAGAACTCAGCAAAAACTGGTGTTCAAGGAAATTATGGGTTGTATGCTGAAGCATACCGGCGAGCCGCAGCAGAGCGCGGCGTATTACCTAGAGAAATGCAGTCTATAACTTGGGAAGCTGTACGCGGTTTGTTTACTGACAAATTTAAAGGTCAGGCCAAGAATGTAGAGGATGTTAACAATATATGGTACAAATACAGAAAAGGTGAGGTAACTTTAGATGAGGCAAGAAATGCAGTTGAGCAACGAGCAGGCGGCATCAACCCCCCAACTTGGCAGCGACCCAGTGGTGCAGTTGATGAGCAAGTACAAAATACCGCTGAATAGAAAAAACTATTTGGATATTGCTTATTTTGGCGAAGCTCCAAAAGAGTTAAGCGCAGAAGAAGAGCTTGAACTGCCAGAGCAGTTTCGCAAGTAAAGGATAAATAATGCCAATACGCGGCCCAAGAGATTTAGCTGACGAACTCGACCAGCTTTCAAAACAAACAGCAGAGCCTGATCTGACTGATGATGGCATCCAGCCTGCTGGCTTTGCTAGGTCAGCAGGGCGTCAAGTTGCCGGTCAGATCCTTGAGCCGCTAACAAAGCGCGGCGCGCGCGTTGACCCTGACTATAAAGTAACAGAAGAAATAACAAAGCCGGTTGACGTTGTTGACCCAGACATTCAAATGCCAGAACCGCCAGTCGAGAAGATTGAGCCGCAAATTGTGCCGCCAATCAAGAAACCGGCACCAGTTAGCGAAGAGCGTGTCGAAGAGGTTATGGCAGAGCGTCAGGAAGCTATGGGCGGTGCGCGTCAAGTGCCATCGCCTACTAAGGCGCAAGTTGCAGAGGGCATTGAAGCTGGGCCAGTGAATACGCGCTTCTATGACAGTGACAGCCTCGCTGCCACAGTCAAGGCCGTGGCTGGCGATACCGAGCCTGACTATCAATCGCAAACAGTTGAGAGCCTTTACAAGCGCGCTTTTTCTTCTGGTGTTCCAAAGAAAACATTAGACGCAATGTTTCGCGGCATACCAATGCAAAGCAAGGTCGGCAACAACCAATTAGCCACGCAGCTTGCAGGGCTGCAAGCGTTGCATGACGTTAGCGCGCAGAAGGTTGACGAGTTGATGGCGCAGGCCTCATCTGGGCTTTTGACTGACCTCGGCAAGTTTGAGTTGCGCGAAGCACTGGCGCAACATGAAATTGTATTGGCAGAACTAAAAGGCGCAAAGCGCGATGTGGCGCGCAGCATGAATGTATTTAAGGGCGCGCGTGAGCGCAACTTGCCAGCGCTTGATATTCGCGCCGTGCTTGATGGCGTTGGTGGTGATCAGCAATTGCGCGCCTTGGCTGACAATTATCTGCAACAAGAAAACCGCGCCGCCAAAAACAAAATATTGGAAGTTGGGCTTTTACGCAAAACATATGACAGTATGATTTATGCGGCTCAGTCTACATTCTTGACTAACTGGGAAACGCATATATTTAACGCTACAGCAAACGGCTTGACGCTGTTTATGGACGTGCCAGAGCGCGCCGTTGCTATTCCTGTTGGCAAGGTAAGACAGCGCCTCGCTAAAGTTCTTGGCAAGGAATACAAGCCAGATCAGTATTACGGCCAAGACATTTATGCCAGAACGTCAGCCTTTTATAATGGCCTGATGGATGGCTGGTCAATGATGGCAAAGGGCGCAAAGACAGGGGCAACCAAGGACGCGCCGCGCAACCCCATATCATCCGCTTACTTTAGCAACACGCCTGTTATGATGCTGGGCAAAGAAGTGGCGCGCACACCAGAGCTAAAGAACACATTAGCAGGCCGCGTCTTAGATAGTCTTGGCTCTCTCTATTCAATACCTATGCGCGCGCTTGGGGCTGGTGATCAGTTCTTTGGCGGCATTGCGCAACGTATGGAATTGCACGAGCAGGCGTGGCGTTACGGTGCTACCATTTACGACAAGAAATTGGCTGATGGCGCATCAGCAGATGAGGCGCTTGCATCTTCCCAAGAGGCGGTTAATAAGTTTTTGACTGAGCGCCCGGCAGAGGTAGAGGCTAGTGTGCAGTCGTTTCGCAAACAAGCCACATTGATGGCAGACATTGACAGACAGTCTGCACTTGGTAGGACATACCACGGCGCGCTCAAAATGATGAATTGGCCTTTGGTGAAGCCGATTATGTTGTTTAGTAAGTCAGTCACAAATCTAGCCGTTGAGGGTGCCGCGCGTGTGCCTGTTCTTAACTTTATGTCTCCGCGTTTTTATAGCGAGTGGGAAAAAGGTGGCCGTCACCGTGACCTTGCTATAAGCCGTATGGTTGTTGGTGGCAGCTTGGGTCTTGGTTCATATTTTCTGGCTCACAATGGGCGGCTTACTGGTGCAGGCCCGGCAGACACAGAGGAGCGCAATAACCTCAAGAGCATGAAGTGGCAAGAGTTTAGTATGCGTTTTGACAACGAAGAAATGTCAGACGCTAACATTGCGCGCCTTAATAATATTATGGGCGCTGGCACGGCAATGCGTGGAACCGGCACGTTTGAGGGCAGTACATTTGTGTCGCTAAAGAGAATGGAGCCGGTGACAATCCCGCTATTACTTGGTGCGGCATTTGCAGACGCCCAGAAATATCGCGCTTATGATCCTGATGATACTCAGGCTGAGATTATGTTTGACGCGATGATGGCCTCGCTTGCTGAATATTCAACTAATATGCCAGCGATGCAGTCAGTAAACGAATTGATGCGCATCCTTAACCAGAGGCAGACAGACTTTGGCGACAAGGCCGTGGCTATGTTTGATGCGTATGTGCGTCAGGTTGGTAATGTAGCCATAGCTGGAACGCCTATTGTTGGTTTAGCTAACAGTGCAATTGTTGGAAAAATTGAGCGCATCCTTGATCCTGCATTGAGTAACACGGCTATTAATCAAAGCCAAGTTGAATGGGCTGATGACGTTCTGGGTGTTGACGCGACACAACCCGGCATCAGGGCGTTCTTTGAGGCTTACAATAAAGTGATGAGCCGTGTGCCTACTAAATCAAACAAGCTCCCGCCAAAGCGTGACGCGCGTGGAAATCCAATTGAGTACGACAAGGACTACTCTTGGATGCCATTGGCTATGGCAAAGGGTAAACGTGACGAGGTTTCTGAAATGTTGGCAGCTATAAACCACGGCATTGGAGAGCCTAATTTTACAATAGGTGGTGTGCGCATACCAGCAGAGCAACAGGATATGTATTTAAAGCTACAGCAAGACCCTGATCCTGTTACCGGCATGACAATGGATGAGGCTATTTTGCAAGCAATCAATGATCGCATTAATGATGCAGAGGCTTTGGGCATTAGCCCGCCTCTAGGATCGCTGCAAAATGACGTAGATCAAGTAGTCGCTGATTACCGCGCTAGGGCGCGCAACAAAATGTTTGGCAAGACTATCAAGGACAAAGACACCGGCCTTGTAAATTACACTATGCAATCAGATGACGGCGCAGAAATTATGTATCCAGATACTGCCGCAAAGATAGCCAGAAATCAGGAAAAGGCTAATCTATACGGACGTTAAATAATAAGGTATAATCCCAGCATTGAGATGAGGCAAACATATGGCTGACTATAACATTAACGCAATTACGCGCCGCGTGGTTTACACTGGCTCTGCCGGTCTAGGGCCATATGCGTTCTCGTTTGAGATCATCGACCAAACTGATGTTGGGGTCTATTTCAACCAGACCGCGCTGACGCTCTCTAGCGATTACACTGTAACCATTAACGCCAACGGCACTGGCAGCGTCAACATCATCACTGGCGGCAACGTGCCGTCAACGCCAACGGCCAGTGACACGATCATCATTATCGGCGCTAGAGACATTGAGCGCACGACAGACTTTGTGACTGCCGGTGACTTGCTTGCATCTAGCCTCAACGAGCAACTCGACAGTAACATTATCTTTGAGCAGCAGATCGACGAGCGCGTTGATCGCTCGATTAAGTTCCCGGTTTACGATAGCTTCACTGGCGACAACGTACTGCCAGCCGCTGCTGCTCGATCAAACAAGGTTCTTGGTTTCACAAATGACGGCGGTGTTACCACCTCAACAAATACCTTGGCTCAATTCGACGCGGCAGTTTCTTCGTTTGTAAACGCAACTGGAAACAACGCGGCAAGCATCTTTTACGACCCCGCAGGGTCCGGCGCGGAGCAAACTACCGTGCAAGCAAAGTTGCGCGAGGTTGTATCGGTCAAAGACTTTGGTGCAACTGGTGATGGCGTGACGGATGACACAACGGCTATTCAGGCGTGTTTAAACGCCGCTTCTTTAGGCTCAGCTATTTTCTTTCCAGAAGGCGATTATGTCATAAGTAGTGCTTTGGATATGACTAGCCTTGAAAGAATGACGCTGTTCGGGGCTGGCTGGCGTGCCAGCAAAATTCGACAAGTTACCGCAGACACCAGTGCCCTTAAGCTGCCGCAAGGTCCATCCTTAACAGGCTCCAACAACACGGTCGTTAGGGATTTGTCAATTTTGGGGCAAAATGCAAACACAACCGGATGGGGTATTGAAGTAGTAAAATCCAGCCGAGCCTCAATTATTGGATGTATAATTTCAGGTTGGGGTTACACTGGTTCTGGCGGCGGCGGCATTTATGTAAAAGACAGCATTGTCTTAGATGTTATTGATTGCCAAATTGGTAGTTGCTATTACGGAATATACAACGACGTGCCAACCTTTTCTGGGTGGAACGGAGGCACAGTTGCTGGTTGCTATATTTCAAGCATTAAGGCGCAAGGGATTTGGGCGTATGCTTTAAACGGAATTTCGTTTACAGGGACAACGTTTGAGTCGTGCTTCGGTGGCGGCCTTTATATTGATACTGCTGGTGGTGGATTAAGTTTTAACGGCTGCTATTTTGAGGAAAATAAAACCATTGGCGGTGCGGGAGAATACTACGACATCTACATCGGCGCATCATCCTATGTTGTTGGTGTCTCTATTACTGGCTGTTACTTTAACGGAAACAATCCCGCCAGCACCGAGGATTACATCCCAATCAGAATGAAATATGCTGTAGGGGTATTTTTGGAAGCTAATTTGCTTAATGTTGGAAATAAGTTTGTAAAATTTGCTAACAGTGCAGTTGTAAACGACATTCATTTGGGTGCTTTGGGCCTTAATCCGGCAGGAGGCGGTGGTGCTACTTATTCTTCGACCAATACGTTTGGCAACCTTCCAAGCAATTTTTATGAGCCTACGCTTAATAATTACAATCATTATGAAAATACATTTTTAGTTGACCAAGCAAAGCAACGCTCTGGAAGTGTTCCTTGCGCCATTGATATATGGACAACTGCTGTAACGGGAACAGGATCAGTGACAAGTGAGGGCACTGGAATTATTGTCAACTCTGGCGCAACAGCAGGTTCAACAGCCATAGCGTCAACAATTATAGCCTCAAGTCTTGGTCTAGGCCAAGCCACCTATGACTATGGCAAAGTTTGCGAAATTGAATTTATTGTTAGCAACATTGCTTCTGGAACCGCAAATGGAAAAACTTGGATTAGGTTTTCCAACCAAATTACTGCGGCTGATCCATCAGCAAGAGCGTTTGGATTTAGAATTGATAATAACGCACTCAAAGGAATTGTGTGCGACAACTTTGGGTCTCTAACTGTTCTAGATTTGTCAACAAATATATCTGCTGGCCTTGCAACTTCGCTTAAAGTTATTAACAAATTAAACGAAGTTGAGTTTTTTGTTAATGGAGTTTCAAAAGGAACTCAGTCGCTTGGAGCTAATTTAACCAGCCCAGTATCAACAGCCTTGGTCTTGTCGGTTACAAACGGCGCTGACGCAGCACAACATCGGATTGGTGTTTATGATATTAAATATCATGTAACCCAGTAAAGGAAAAGAAAATGGATGACTTAAATCTTTCTCAAGTTAGGCATCAGCGAGATCAATTACTAAAGCAATCTGACTGGACCCAGATGTCTGACTCTCCTCTGGCGAGTGAGCAAAAAGCTGCTTGGGCTGCTTATCGCACAGAGTTGAGAGATTTGCCATCTAACATTCCAGAGAATGTGGAAAATTGGTTTGATGTTTCATTCCCAGTTAGCCCGCCAAAATAAAGGAGAGGTCAGATGACAATTCGACAGCAAGGCGGTATTTTTGGCCGCAACCCAACCTTCAAGGATGTGGACGTTGAGGGCGACTTAACGGCAGCGTCTGCAGACATCAACGGCGGCACCATCGACGGCACTGTGATCGGCGGCAGCACCCCTGCGGCTATCAGTGGAACGACTGGGAGTTTCTCTGGCAACCTCACCGTGGACACCAACACGCTGTTTGTGGATGCGGCGTCCAATAATGTGGGGATTGGAACAAGCAGTCCTAATGCATCGTATAGGCTTGATGTAAAGGGTGCTTTACCTGCTTTTTTCACCGCAGACAGCACGGCGGTTAGCCCTACATATGGCGGCGTTGGTTTTTACAGACCTACGAATACGGTAGGCAGCGGAAACGGTATTCAATTTGCCCTCAACAACGCTTCAGATGTGCAAATTGAATACGGTTATATCGGCGGCTTAATTAACACAAATACCGCAGGTGCCGTTGACGGGTCTCTTTTGTTTGCCACTTCGACTAGCAACAACCGCACCGAGCGTATGCGCCTCGACCCATCAGGCCATCTCATCGTCCCCGCAGGCATCACCCTTGGCACCGCTGCTGGCGTTTACAATGCGAACAATACGCTGGACGACTATGAGAAGGGGACTTGGACGCCGACCATTACAGATTTGAGTGGCACCGAGGTTTCTGGGTATAGTGGTCAAGTAGGACACTACACAAAAATAGGAAATATGGTTTATGCTGTGTTTCGTGTAGCATTAACAAATATAGGAAGTATTACAGGAAATTACACATTGATTAAAGGATTACCTTTTAATCACACTGGTGTTGATGCTGGTTCTGGTATAATTAATGTGTTTCAAAATCTTAATAATGCTGTAAGTGGATTAAGTATAGAATTGGGTGGAGGTAATGCAGCCGCTGGTTGGTTTACTAAAGTAAGTGGAACTAGTGCTACATCTAATACATATTTACAGACTGCCGATGTTTCAAATACTTTTGTTGCTCAAGGTTCTTTAATTTACAGAACATCATAACCTGATTGGACATCAGGTCGGACAGTCCAAGCCATAAGGAGATAAACGATGGCACTTACAAAAACCCAAGTGAACGACAAGATCGAGGTTATCAATCAAGGTGATTGGTCTGTGGTGCAAGTACGCCAAGCGACTATCATCTCAGAGGATGGCACAGAGATCAGCCGCACTTTTCATCGCTACACATTAGCCCCTGACGCTGATGTAGCAGCCGAAGACGCTGACGTACAAGCTATCGCTGGCACTGTATTTACTGACGCGGTTAAGGCTGCCTACGCAGCGCGACCAACGGAGTAG
>Ga0208542_1000380_pt1 | contig 20783 bp, 20 predicted proteins | sample DEB08_DNA_3_FD_185495 | JGI IMG/M metagenome (GOLD analysis project Ga0208542, IMG submission 185495) | Aqueous microbial communities from the Delaware River and Bay under freshwater to marine salinity gradient to study organic matter... | ecosystem: Environmental > Aquatic > Marine > Coastal ... | reverse complement strand
TTTCTTCTCTTTCTTTTCTTTCTCTCCTCCTTCTCCTTCAGGTGCGTCCGCCTTCTTCTCTTCTTCCTTCTTTTTTTTAGGAGCACGAGGTTTCTTCTCTTTCTTTTCTTTCTCTCCTCCTTCTTCAGGTGCGTCCGCCTTCTTCTCTTCTCCTCCTTCTTCAGGTGCGTCCGCCTTCTTTTCTTTCTCTCCTTCTTCAGGTGCGTCCGCTTTCTTTTCTTCCTCTCCTCCTTCAGGTGCGTCCGCCTTCTTCTCTTCTTCCTTCTTTTTTTTAGGAGCACGAGGTTTCTTTTCTTTCTTCTCTTCCTCTCCTCCTTCTTCCTTCTTTTTTTTAGGAGCACGAGGTTTCTTCTCTTTCTTTTCTTTCTTTTCTTTCTCTTCTACTGGCGCATCCGCTTCCTTATTTGTTGGTGGTGTTTTCATCATCTCCATCACCAAATCATCCACCATCTCTTCTTTTAATCTCTTTTTTTTATCTTTCTTTTCTAATCCTCCTCCACGTTTTTCTACCACCACCGCCTCTTTTTTTATATATTCCATTCCTTCCTCCTTGGAAAATCCATACTTCTCCGCTAACTTCGTCACCACCTCCTCCACCTTTTCGTTCATCTTTTCCGCATACTTCATTTTTATCTCTCTTTCGTCTGGGGTTGCTTTTTATTTTTTCATTTTTAGCATTTCAATTTTTTATTTTTTCACCCTTTACTTTATTTTCATTCCTTTTTTTATAAATATTACTTATTATTATAAAAAAATTGAAAAAAATTATATATTATTAATAATAGTAATATATAACATTACATACGAAGATGATTTGTTCTTTGAATGATTGTTCGAAAAAAATAACACTAGTAGAACAAACCAGTTGTAAATGTAATAAATGTAGTAAGATGTATTGTAAATATCATCGCTTGGCCGAAACACACAATTGTTCATACAATTATAAAGAAAAGAAAGAAGAAGATGTTCGCAAATATGTTGAAATCAATAAATGCGTTAATGATAAAATGTTGAGAATTTGATTATAAACTATTTTACCCCCAATTCAAAATTTTGAAATGCTTTTTACACCTTTGCGCATTTAAAACGCCGATTATTTTATAAAATAATATGTTAATAACATTTGACCGATTGCGGTATAACACCATATAGCAGGTTGTTCATGTATATTATTTGTTAGTAAAACACCTAAATATGGTCCAGTTAATAACATTGCCAAAAAAGGTTTTATTTGAAAAATAATTGCTACTGGTATAACCCACATAAAAAAGTGCAATCCTATACTTGGTGTGAACCAATTTTTTCCAGCAGCGCGCAATCGTATATTCCAAGCAATATGTTTGTTTCCTGAAAATGAACATGTTTTTTTACCACATAATGGTTCGTTTTTATTGTCACATAGTTCATTGTCTTTAACAAAAAATAACCGACTTACCAATAATAAACCAGCAAAAAATGACATATACAAAAATATATAATTTGGTTTATTAGTAAACGCAAATAACCATATATTGAAAAATAGTGGTTGAAAACATATATGAATATATCCAAGGTTTGTCAAAAAATTATTATAACTGTTATTACATTGATCAATTACTTTATATTGAAAATATTGTAGTATTTCCATAAGAGCAAAATATCCTATCCCAATAGAAGCATATATATTTTTGTTATAGAAATATACACTTGATAAAATTCCAGTAATTCCAATAGCCAATGAAATGTTTTCAGAAAAACACATCTATATATATATATAAACTATTTTAACCCCAATTCAAAAAATTGAAATGCTTTTTAATAATAGAGTGAAGAGTAACCCTTTACGAAACCAATCAACAAACCAACCAATAATGTCGCAAGATCACCCAGAGACCTTCAAAAAAATCGCTTCATACATTAAAGAACATTGTATTCCTCGAAGAGGCAATGTTATAATCGTTCCTATTAAAAAAATTGATGATATTCCAGTCATTGTAACATTCACATATGAGGGTAGCAATCAAGAAATCAATTATCTTACATGTATTATTGAACTAGCACCAAAAATAGGTTATAATATGGCAGAATTTATTGTGAGAGATTTTGATGATGAATTCCCCCTAGAAAAAGGGATTAAACTCATTTTTGAAAAAATAGAGAAATTAAAATATAACAAGACCAATGGTCTATTTTACGACCACTCTAAAAATGATGGAAACTCTGTTGAAGAAAATATCATGGTTACGATGTTTTCCATTATTAAAAATTACGAAAACACGAGTTCTTCCATAAGCGAGTGTTGTGTGTGCCTAGAAATAACTGAAACACATACATCGTGTGGTCATAATGTATGTATTGCCTGCTACTCAAAACTCGATGTTTCAAACAAGAAATGGTCTGAATATTATGGAAAGGACTTATTTCATAAAAAGTGTCCATTGTGTCGAGGAATTATTCAAAAACTTTTGCCTGAAAGAAACTATGGAGATATAGAAGAACAACTTGGATTGTAAAAAAATTAATAAATAAAAAAGATTAATTATTAATATTGTTTTAAATATTTTGTTGTGACATTTTTTTTTCAAGTAATGTGCCATAAACATTAATTAAATATAAATCTTTTGTAATATTCGTTTCTATTCTTAAATTTGACACTTTCATATTAGGTTCTAACATAGTTTCTATATTTGTAAGAGTTTGGACTACGAGCTTTATCAAACATCATATTATAAAATCCCTTATTACCAAAAAAAAATTAGCTATGTCTGTTGCGGCACTTCTTAAACCACTTACCGCGGTTGATTCTGTCATATGAATTACGCCGATTTCTTTGTTAATGGTATATTTTTATATAATAACACTATATTTATTATTTAATTATCATCTTCATCTAAAATTTTTGGTGCCAAATGAATGCGCACAAAACTATTGGGGTAATTATTATCACCAAGCGAATACTTCATCGTCATTGGTGATTCAGCACTGAACCCCATTTCCATTTCATTAGCCAATTTATTAAACTGGCACATCATTTGAACATAACGCAAACTATAAGATTGTTTTAGGGTAGAACCTTCTGAAACTGCGTATTCTTTTACTTCGTCTACATTAATGAGTGCTTTCATTGACCCTTCTGACCCAGAAGAAACGCATTCAATATTTTCTTCATTAAAAATCAGTGTAAGATTATTGTCAAAAATGGACAGTTGATTAATAAGAGAACAAAACACCTTTGATTCTACTGTTAAATCAACCAGTGTATCAAATACGCGTACATCCATTAATGAATTATCTACATTCATTAAGGACAACTCGAAATATTTATTAAATTGTTTTGTAACCGTATTTCCATTTTCAAAACTAATTGAGATTTTATCGGTTCCTGGTTCAATATCTAATGTCATTTCTTGTGTTTCTGTCCACGTATTTAATACCTTATTTAACATTGTAATATTAATACCAATACATCCAACGTCGTTGGCTTCATCAAACTCATAGTTCTTGAACCATTCTGAACTTAAACGTGACTCAAATAAGCAACAGTGACTATCGTCCAAGCATTGAATATATATGTGGTCGGATTTAAAATAAATACACACATTATCTGTGAAATTTTTTAGGTTTGCAAAAATAGCTGTGAACTGTTGGCACTTGCGAGTATTGGCAAAGACGATCTTCATTTTTTAATTAGGGTTGCTGGTGTTGTAATAATAACATTAAAAAAAGTTTTAAATCAATTTTTTATTAAACCTTTATTTTTTAAATTATTTATATTATTAATAAGTATAATTATATATTTTTAATCGTTTTTATTTTATTTTTCATAGTTTTTTTGGTCGTTTTTTATTTGTGTTTTTGGTAAATTTTTTTATTCTTCTTTACCCTTTTAACCGTTTTATTATTAAGTTTCTTATTAGGTTTCTTATTAGGTTTCTTATTATTCTTTGCTTTTTTAATAGTTCTTTTCTTCATTTTATTCTTTGCTTTTTTAATGGTTTTTTTCTTATTTCTATTTCGTCCTTTTCCAGCAGCTTGTCCTATCTTTATCTTTAATTTATATAAAATAGTAGCATCATCAAACATAGATAAAAATATTCTTTTTTGTTCATCGCTTAAGTTTGATTTTGCAATAAATGTTTTATAACCTTCAATCGATGCTCCTTCTTCTCCTAATGATTCATAATATGTGTTAAATAACGATACTGTAAACCAATTAATTAATGTTTGTCTTTTTTCTTCTTCTGTTTCTTCTACTGGTCGTTCTGTTTTATAAAATTGAACAATCGCAGTTCTAATTGAAAAAAGTATTTTTTCAAAATTTCCATTTATACAAGTCGCAATAAAACCCATATCTCCACGTTTTTCTGGATCAAAATCTTCTAATGTTTGGTCATAACCTGTAATAAACTCATTCATATAATTTTGTGCCCATGCTACTTGTATTTGTAAAGGTAATTTTTCAATAAATAAGATTAAATCCAATAACTTATTTGGCGATTCTACAAAAAATGGATGAAACATAATTCCTTCTTGGCTATGAAATACCGCATGGTTAATCATTGTCTCTCTTTTTTTTATATCGTTAAAAACATTAGTCCATGAATCGTTGCCTTCATCTGCATTGTGAATAGATAAAAGGTTATATAATAATTTAGCAAACATTACAGATATTTCTTCAATGTTATAATCATCACTCTTATTACCATGAATATCTTCAAACATTTCAAATATTTTTGGAATATTTAATTGTCTTGATAATTCATGAACATCCATACACGGTGGATTAGCAATATATACAACCGATTCTCCTTCTTTTTGTTCTGGAACACTTATGCATTTAAATACATAACCAATAGTAGGCATTTCATCTAATTCGTTTTCACTTATTATTCTCCATTCTTCTAATGTGGTATTTCCCAATTCTGATATCCCATACCATTTATGCTCAACCATTTCACTAATAGGCAATTTATCGTGTATTATATTAGGTGTTAATAATTGTACAATATGATTTAATTGCGATTCTTCTTTGATTTCTAATGGTGATAATGGAGATAAATGTGATAAATCGGGCTGTTCTTGGTAGTTAACTTCTATTTTTTCTTGATCAAACAACTCATGAAATTGTGACTCGGTAAAATATGGATCATAATTTGAAAAAATTTCAGCAGGGTTTACATTAGTAAATATTGCGTGTTCAAAAGTGCTTTGTGATACATCAATCGTATCATCATCACTTTCTTTCAAAATTTTAATATTACTAAAATCTGCTGAAGAAAAAATACAACGAAGTAAATTTATAGGAGTGTTTAATTCTAATCCTGTAAGATTACAAGATTTAAAAACTGAAAAAAATATATCAGTCCCTGTAAATGTTGAATTGGGTAATTCTATATTTTCAAAATAACATCTTTTTATTAAAACATAAAATAAAATTAAATTTTTCATTTTTAACTCTTTAAAATTACAATCTGATATTTCAGGTCGTTCGTCAGATTTGTCAGATTTGTCAGATTTGTCAATAAAATTAACAGTTTCCATATTATTCTTTATGAATTCACACAGGTATACATTAGTATTATAAAATGTTACATAATTTAATATACAACCATTTATTACTACTCTATTAAAGTTACAACTTTCAAATGTAGAACCAGAAAACACACTAGAATCAATAATCTCGCCATTTTGGATAAAACATTTTTCCCAAGATGTTTTACGGAAAGATGTATCTGTAATTAAAAAAGTATTCATACGGCCAAACGAAGTGCCAATAAAATTTGAATTGTTCATATTACACCTCTCAATTATTTGTTCTTCAAAAACACATGCATTAAATATTGAACCTAATATGTTAGAAATTAAAAAGACAGATTGTATAAAAGTACAATTATTAAATTTGGTTTTATTTAAATCACAATCTATAAAATATACGCCTATAAAGGTACACTTATTAAATTCACAATAATTTAAATCCGCACCATTAAATAAATTACCATTAAATGTTAAAACTTCATCAGTAGAAGAATCATCCTTGTCAAAATTAAATGTAAACCCGCGTAAATTAAATTTATCTTTTGCGGTTTCATTCGTATCCGATTTCAATCGATACTTTATGTTTCCATCATGTAATTCTTTAATAAATTCACTCATTGTGAGTTCCGGTGGTAATTCAGAATGATCTGGATATGGATTCAATCTGGTATTTTGTTGGGAGAAAATGCTCTTGACGTAACCAAATAAACTCATATATATATATATATATATACATATATATACATATTAGTTAAATAACATCTAAAAATAAGATAATTTTGGAAGTATATCGGTTGAATTGCCCTCATATATCAACTACACATGTCAGAAAGTTAGTATTTAAATATTTCAAATGTGTAAAATAAAAATATAAATTAAAAAAGAGTTTATTTTTAAATGTTTATTAATAATTTTAAATAAATATGTTTGTTTATTTAAAGCGACCCACACTCTTGTTTGTGTCCTTCCTTCCAGTCTTTTTTTTGGCAGACCAAAGAACAATACCGAACTGCGCCTTCACAAGTCCCAGCACACTTTTTCAAGTTATGCGAGGCACCGCAGTAGGCACATTCTGGAATTTGAATGTTTTCTGGACGTTTTTGTTGTTTGGCGAACTTATTGATTTGCTTCATTGCTGCTTTCCATCCCTTTTGCCATCCGTCGCGCCATTCGTATTGGCATCCTTCGCATCCGAAGAACTTTTCTTGCTCATCGTCGTCATCGTGGTTTTCTTGGCAATGTGGGTCATCACAGAAATCATTGTCCTCGTCGTCTTCGTCGTCTTCGCTTGGAACGTATTCGCTGTCGTCGTCACTTACATTGCCTTCATCGTGATAAATTCTTTGTGAACAATCCGCCGTCTCGCGATATTTCATTTCACAAGTAGCGCATACTGGTTCATCCATCTTATCAGAACTATAATAAAATGAACCACAGCCATTGTAGTTACACACAGAACACACACGAGGTTCCATTTCATATTCTTCGTATACAAACACATGGTCTGCGTATTCATCAATCTCTTCCTCATCATCAAACTCTTCCTCATCATCAAACTCTTCCTTCTCTTTTCCCTCAACACACATACTACACACAGGTACATTCAAACCATAGATGGTGCTATAGTAGAAATAGTCATTGCCTGTCCAACGACACACCGAACAATCATTGTATTCGTATGTATTGTCGCTAAGTTGTTCTGTGATGTGTTCGTGAGTTTGTTGAAGGTAGTTGTCAATGGCACTTTTCAAAAACATCGTAATTTTAATCGATTGAATATTTCCAATGTCGCGCATAAGTGTAGTGCGGATGCGTTTTTGGGTTGTGCCAAACTTTTCTTTTTCAACCGATTCAACAAGTTCTTTGATGACGTTGAAGAACATATCACTGGTTTCGGCGTGTTTTTTATCGGCCGAAACACAGGACCCTTTGCCAACTAAAACTGCGCCCATATGTTTATCACTCGTCATATCGCGAAAAGTTTTCATTGGCGTGGTATACTTACATTTGCGTCCCTTTTGTGATAACGGGTCATTTGTACACTTCATATACATTTCAACCAACTTGGTTGCTTCGGTGCGGGTAATTTCATAAATAGAAGACATTGTTGCTGCTTGTTCGTTAGGTGTTACTCACTATAATTTATCAAAAATCATTTCAATTTTTTAAATTTTCTATATAAAAATGCTTTTCTTTTGATATTTATCACTCAGTTGAGAATGGTAAAAATATCGAAAGATGTTCAATAGTTAATTATTTGATAGCCACTATATAATTCAACCTGTCTAAATTCCCACATCGTTTCAGGTAGATTGGTCAAGAGAAATTATGTGAAAAAAAAACTTACCTTGACGGACACACCTTTATTTTTAAGAATGTTTTACCTTAACATTCTTTGTCAACTGTTCCAATTTATTCAGAGCACCCTCTCTATCCAACTTATATATGGACATTATATCCCTAACTACTTGTGTTCTGCGTTCGTAATGCACTCTTCTTCTTCTTCATGCTTGGTGTAGCCATCTGTGCGGATTAATTTCAGCGGTTCATCATCAACCTCATCAGCATACCAAGATTCTCGTTCTAGACTTGCCGATCTCTCAATTGGATGTGGTTCTGGAGAGTTTGATTCTTCAATAATATCACCATCGCTATTGTTGTACAAATAGCCAACCCAAGTTGGTAATATACTGTGGCACTTCAAACATTTCATGCCTGGTTCAGGATCATTGTGCCAATAAAGACAAATTGGGTTATCGCATTGAACCGTCGGTCGGATTGACCAGCTTTGTTTGTTTGTTGGTTGAGAACTCATTTTATTTACTGTGTCGTCAATGTTGGTGTTGCTCTATATAATTTATCAAAAAGCATTTCAATTTTTTATAAATTATTAAATATTTAAACTTCACTATTAGAAGAAGCATATATTGGTTCTTGGTTATATTTAATATCATTATACTTACAATCAAGTTCAGTTAATACAGCCTCAATTAAATCAATAGATATTGTATCTTCAACATTATCCATAATTTCTTCAGTAGTAGGAAAACGTTTCTTTTCTTTTTCAAATAAATTAATAAAACTTTCTAATATCCCTTTTTTTTCATTTTTAATATTATTAATACGTATCTCGTTTTCATCAACTTGCTCTTTTATTAATGTCTTTATTTGTTTAGATGGTTTATATATATTATGCGTGACTGACTCAAGTGAATCACATATTTCTGGTTTGGTAAGTTCTTCATATATTAATTGTTTTTGAGTTAATGGTAATTTATTACCATTAGTGTCATATTTTATTTCTCCACCAGAAAAAGTATCTTTAAATAATTTAATAACATGATTTGGAACTGAATTACTAGTTTCAATTAATCGATCAAATTCTTCTTTGCTTGATTTTAGTAATTGCGTTACTGGAGTACGTTCTGACGGTGACTTAGAAAGTTCAATTTTAAGATTTCTGTTGAATTTTCCCCATGCAATTGAACTAACGCGATGTGATTCACACATTTCACTTATTTTTAGAAATTGTTGAATTGTTGTAATTATTCCAGCAACTAAACTTATACTACCAATCCCCATTGTAAATACATTAACATAATCAGGTGGAATACGTTCTTGTGCGAAATTTGCGGTTCCAGTGAATGTGCTCATAATAATAACAGGAATTGTAAACCATCGGTTTTTTCTAGAAAATTCCCTGTGAGTTTTTTCATGAAGCCATTTATAACACGTTGCTTTATCCGCCCAATCAACTAATATTTTTTCATGTTGTGGCGACCATTTTACAGATGTTATGGATTGTGGTGGTATATCATATATAGAACTTGTTTGTTCGGACTCATTATTATTGTTCGTTTCTGAATTAATATCATTATTATTTTCTATATCCATTTTAATTATATATTATACCAATTAAAAAATCCCCCTAAAGTATATATCATAAATGAATAATATTAATGATTTTAATACTATAAAACGATTAAGAAGTGATTTATATACAATTTTTACTGAAATAGAGGCAAAACTTAATGTATTAACACATATTTATAGTGATATGGTTAAAACCCATGTAGATAAAACGTATACATTAGGACTGGATTCATTTCATTTTCAAAATAAACTTATTCAGATGGAATATGATAATATGAAAAATGTATTTAATTTTATAGAAAATAGAATTTATTGCGAATATTATAAATTATTGAAAATACTATATGAATTTATACATAAAGAAATAAAAGATAAAGAAATTGTTGATAAACTATTAATTACACATAAGCATTATCCTGTATATAAAGATCTAGAACCAACAAAAATATATGATTTTAACATAACTACTGAAATAAATAATACAATAAATAATATTATAAAAGGATTAAAAAGTTATTTGACTGTAAAAAAGGAAGAATTAAATGAAAAAAAACAACATTCTAAAATGGGAATTAACATTGATAATATGATACATCAACAACAATACAATATTATCATCTTAGATGAAAAAATAAATATGTTTGAAAATTACTTAAATACATTTGTAAATCATCATTCTAAATATTTTAGTAGATTAATAATTAAAGTAAAACTAATGCTAGGCATAGTGAATGAAGATTTTCATTTAAAAAATAGTAAATCATTACATTTAAAGAAGAGTATAAAACCTTCTAATAGTTTATCAAAAAGCAATTCTATGGATAATTTTCAATCATCAGACACAGAGACAGAAACATCTTCTAATAATTCTATTATAAATTCGCCAGTTGCGTCAATGGACCATACTGAAGAAAATAATGTTCGTTTTTTAATAGGTAATACAGAAGAAGATAATACTGTTCATTCTGAATTAAATAATATATTACAACATATACCACAAAACGAAGTATCTGAAAAGGGTGGTTTAAGAAACACAATTAAAAGAATACAATCTTATCAAGTAAAAGAGGAAATCTAAGTAATTACTCTATTCCAGTTTTAATAACCCATAAAAATTCATTTACGTCCTTATATTCATTTGTGCGTTTATAATTACTTAGCCCTTTTAATTTATTATATGTTTTATGAATTATTGGAATTTTTACAACTTCTCCATATTTTTCTAATAAATCATCAAATTCTGACAAAGGTATTATACCACAGTTATTATAACTAATGATGATATATTTTGCATAAGTATTATCTAATAAATCCTTAAACGTTTCTTTTGCATTTACATAACTATTATATTTAGATTTATTCCATTTTTTAGGTTGTCCTCTATATGTATTTGGTATTAATGTATTAATATTCCAATCATTTATTATATCTAATAAAAAATAAAAAATGTTATATGGATGTTTATTATAAGGTGGATCATAATACACAACATCTAATGGTTTTTTTTCTAATAGTAATTTTTTTTTAATATTGTTGATCCATAAATTAGTATCTACCCTTGTTATTATTAAATTTGTTAAATTATCACTTGATATCAATATAGGATAATCTATTTTTATAGGACATGTAATTCTTTTATAATCAATTGATTTTGCTCCTCCATACATACCAACGTTTCCTTCTTTATAAAAAGCCGAAAATTGTCCATTCGTATTATTATGAATAGAACAATTTACAATTAAAGGTGCCAATAAATAACATTTATATTTATCTTCTAATTTATTAATGAAATTCATATAGTAATCTATTCTTCTTCCATTTTCGGTTGTAAAATATGCTCTTTCGTCTTCTATTAATCCCTTTATACCATCATCTTTACTAGGAGCCCAATATTTTGAAATGTATGATATTGAATTATCTATATTATAATTTTTAATTAACATATCATCAACATATTTATTTGCTTCATCAATTAATTTATTAATATTTATAATCTCTCTACTACTTACATTTGATAAATAGCATTTATTAATAGTTTCACTATATCCAGCAATATCATTTACATATAAAGTAGATGAGTGATATTTAAATAATCTGGATACTATACCAGAACCAGTAAACCCATCACCAATTGTTAAATCGTTTTTATTAAGTTCTTTTTTTATTTCGCATATAACATCATTTATATAAGGTATTATTTTTCGTTTATTTCCCATATATGTTATTATTTGTCTTTTCAAGTAAGGATCATCCTTTATATTCATAATTTTGTTATATATGACTAAATGTAAAAATATAATACTTAACATAACTTAAATATTATATTATGAATATGATTCAAATAATTAATATGAGTTATTTATTAAACTCATATCTGATATATCTGTTATATCTGTTATATCTGTTGTAATAATTTCATTTTCGGTATGGTGTATTTGAGATTCTACATTAGTTAATACACTGTTATCTTCTTCTTTAATATCTACGACACTATTATCGGTTTCTTCTTTCTCTCGTTTCATTTTCATCATTGCTAAATTCGTTTCCATTGCAAAACTTTGAACGTTAGTCAATGTTAGTTGTAAATTCATAATTACTTCTTCGAGCATATGAATTTTTTCTTCAAGTTCCGCAACTTTATTATTATCTTCACTGCTTTCAGTTTTTACTGGAATAGAAGTAGTTATGGAGACACCTTTTAATAGATTTTCATCAATTCGATTTAATCTTTGTTCATGAATTTTCAAAACGTTTGGGGTAGGCATGGGTCCTAAAATTTTTAAAGTAACAGGATCTACTAAATTATCATCACCTAATGATCTATTTTGAACAATTTGTTGTTGTGATAAATTATCACTAGGTTTTGGTGATTTATTTTGTATATTACAAGAACCATTTAGACTATTACAATCAATAATAGGTCTTTTATTTGATTCAACTTTAGTTCTACGATTTTTTGCTGCGGCAATTCCAGCTGCTCCACTCATAAATTATATTTTTTATAAATATAAATTAAATAAATTATGTCCGCATTTCCATTTTAAGTTTTTCGTGAGAAATATAATTATTAATTTCAATATCTTCTAAAGAATAATCTTCAATGTTTTCTTTAACGGTTTTAATGTTAATTGTCGGAAATGGGTATGGTTTTCTTGTCATTTGTTCTTTTAATATTTCTAAATGATCGTCATAAATATGACAATTTCCTAAATGATAATAAAAATCACTCGCTACTAAACCACAGTGATTCGCAATTAAATGAGTTAGCATACTATATGACGCAATATTAAAGGGAACGCCTAAACCTACATCTCCGCTTCTTTGGTATAAACTACAAGTTAATTGATTATCATTAATTACATTAAATTGTGCGAGTATATGACAAGGCGGTAAAGCCATCTCTTTTAATTGACAAGGGTTCCATGCAGACATTACTAATCGTCTAGAATTTCTAGTATTAGGATTTTTCAAGCAACTAATAATATAATCTAATTGATCTTCTCCCTTACCCATATAGTCATCCTTACAAGTCCCATAAGGTGCATTAAAATGTCTCCACTGATGTCCATATACAGGACCTAAATCATTTTCTGCCCTCTCATATAGACCAATATCATCCAAATATTCTCGCGAGGCATTTCCATTCCAAATACCTACGTTTTGATCTTGTAAAATTTTATTATCTGTTTTTCCACTAATAAACCAGAACAATTCTTTTGTGCAAGTCTTCCAAGCAACTTTTTTTGTTGTTAACAAAGGAATTGTGTTATTTTCTAAAGAAAAATGCATAGCACTTCCTACAACTGTTTTAGCATTTCCATTTCGACCATGTTCCATAACACCATCTAGCAATATATCATCTATTAAATGTAAGTATTGATATTCATCGTGAGGCGTTGAACCATATTTTCCAGTTTTATTTTTTTGCAAAACTCGTTTTAACATTTATAAATTATATATAATTATATATTTAATTTCTTTTTATAAAACATATATGGATAGTATTAGTGATAGCGTAAAATCGGTCCAAGATGAATCTCTTGGGTTTTTTAATTATGTATTTAATTTTGATGACGAAAACAAAAAGCGTATAATGAATATGTTACAATATACATTATTATCGGTTATTCCTGTTTTACTTATTTTAAGAGGCATTAAACATTTAATTCCAGAAGACGATGAATCGAAAGGAAGTTTTGAGATTTTAGCAGAAAGCATTGGACAAGTTATTTTAATTATGCTTGCTATTTGGATTACAAATAAGATAATAAACTACATACCCACATACAGTGGCGAAGATTACCCCAAGTTTAATGAAATTAGTTTTGTATTACCATTTATTTTAATTTTAGCAACAATGCAAACTAAATTAGGAGCAAAGTTTAATATCTTAATTGACCGAACAATTAACATTATTTTTGGTAAAAAAGAGGAAGCGTCAGTTGACCCCAAAAATCAAGGACAATCTCAAGGTCAAAACGTTGTTCGTGTTACTCAACCTCTTGGTGGGGGTGGGGGTATGCATCAACCTAGTCAAGCTGATTATTTAGACAGAAATCAATTATTGCCTTCTAATCCACAATTATCTGCTATGCCTGCGTCTATGCCTACTCAACAACCCACCCAAGATTTTAATGCAATGTATCAACAACCTTATAATGAACCTATGGCAGCAAATGAAGGTGGTGGTTGGGGTGCCGCTTGGTAAATTATATAAATATATATAAAAAAAAGGAAAATTAATATTTTTGTAATATACATTAACAATAATATTAATTATATTTTTGATACTATTGTTAATTGATTAAAAATAATTTTATAAGTTTTATTTTACTTGATTATAAATAATATAACTAGTATAAGAACCACCCATAAATAATAACGTATCTATTATAGTATCTATTAAATTACTTTTACCAGTTAATTTCATTGGGTTAGCCATACCAATTATCATTTGCCATAATTCCCATAAAGTATGTATAATAAACATATTCAATAAAAAATTACGAATAGGAAAGGAATAATATAAATATAACCATCCAAATAGTATACCATTTATAATATGAATAACAGACCACCAACTAATATAAAACGTTTTTTTAGAACTTCCTATTATAATCTGGCAAAATAAACGCGTATTTTTTATTTACGCCGCCAACAAATGGTTTTCTCGGTTTCTTTTGAAGTATTCTTTTGCTCTCTGTCAAATAATCAAATATAAAATTATCCTCCTTCATTTTTTCCTTATTTTTGGTCAAGTATTTTCCAGTAATTGAATCATATTTTTCTTTCATTTCTTTCAATTCGTCATTCACACTTAAAAAATAACCACGAATAATTGTTGCAATTTTCATTGGATCCTTTCTTAACGATTTATCTGCTTCTTTATATACTTCATCAATTGGTATATCTGGATTGGCAAGAACACATTCTGCAAAAAACCAACTCCACAATGCACAAAACCCTGATTCTTTCTTATTTTTTTGAACTAACGAAGGGTTTCCATTTATAAATACTTCTCCAGAATAATCATATGATTGAAATCCTCTATAGTCTGACGAAATTCCACGAGGACATACGTCATAGGGTGAAACATATTTAAACTTACGATTTGATTTAAGTCCAAGATAAGTATTTATTTTAACTGTTAATTTTTTTAAAAATGTATTTGTTTTTTTATCCTCTGTTTTTTTTTTACTTCTATACCCTGAACCATGTGGTTCAAACCGAATTATTTCACGTGTTTCACTCTTTATAAATACCATATTTAAATGATTCCTTAATCGTAAAGGTATTGTAATTAATGTCTCCCCTGTTTCTAAACATAATTTTAAATCTTTTAAAAACTTATTAACATCCCAAAAATTATAGTTTCTTTTATCTTCTTTTTTTAAATGTTCTAAATATTGTTCAAACGTATGTATATTTTTTACCTTACTATAATATGGTTTATATTTGTTATATTTTTTTTTAAAATATGCAATTTGTTCTACAGAATGCCCCTGTATTGGATAAATTGGACAGTTTTGTTTATATTTTTTATGTAAATATACTTGAATAATATCACTAATTCTATCGGATGCTGTATAATCTATTGACTGAATATTTCCATTTACAAATCCTTTGTTCATCCATTTATCAAACATTTTTAAATTAACCTTTAAATCTTTCTGTACTGGCGGAGGAATAAATTCTTCTCTGTTTTCTATAATTTCTGCTTTCTTAGGTGTTGCTTGTTTAAGTATTATTTTTTTTCCTGTTTTCTTAGTGACTACCTTATTGGGTGGTGCCGCTTTCTTGGTTGGTGCTTTCTTGGTAATATTTGTTTTTTTCTGTTTAGATTTTAATGTTTTTTTAATACATCTAAAATCTTCTATACGCCGTATTTTATCACCTTTACAATGTTGCCGACATTTTTGTGTGATTGGGTGTGTCACTTTATTTTTCTGATCACAAGATTTATAACAACGTTTGGTTTTTGGGTTATAAAGTCGGTCTTTTTTTTGGCATTTTTCCATATATATATAATTATAATAAAATTGATCTTAGTTTTTGATTATAAATAATATTAAAACTAACACTCACGCAAAGATGAACAACAGCGGAAACAACGTATTTATTGAACCTATGTATGAAACAGAAGAAGGATTAGAGTTTATTCCAAATCCAGATGACCATGAGTTTATCAAGAAACAGTGTGAAGAAGGCAACTTTAAAATGGCATTTCGTCTTCATTCAGTTGATGGTGCTGAAATTTATGCAGTATTTAACAATGACAAATGGACGAATCATTACGATTTATACCGATATATTTGTTTGAGACGCAATTCCAAAGAAGAACTCCATAAATTATTGGTTCAAGGCGAATTTGATATAGGAATTGCTAGGATAGGTAGTTATCACGTAATCAAAGAAATTACGCCCTATTCGCATGATGATAATGATGAAATTCGTATGCACTATGAATTGCCAAGAACAAATGAAACTGTAGGCAATATTGCGTGGAGGTCTATACATTATGGTAGTGATGTATTTCAAGAAATTTTAGATAATTTGAATAAATGAGTTAGAGTATAATTATGATGAGTATAAAATCAAAAAAATAAGTATTCGGATAAAATAACTAATTAAATCCATAGATGAATATTATTTACATTGTCTTGGTTTTTTGTGTTGTGCTTTTTCTCTATCTCCATGTTTTTTTTCATTTAAAAACAAGTGATGATTTAGAAGTATATGAAATTGATAATCCATCAAAAGAGAAATTAGAAGAAATATGTGATCTTCGCCAACCAATTCTTTTCGAATATTCAAATGAACGTATATTAGACACTTGTAAAAGAAATAACATATTGGACAATTATGGAGCATTCGATGTTAAATTAAGGAATATAAAAGATACACCAAAAGAAGAAACTGGTTTGCATATACCTATATCATATAGTAACGCATTAAAAATAGTAAATGATGATACAGAAGAAAAATACTTAGTAGAAAATAATATGGATTTTTTGGAAGAAACAAGTATGATTAAAAGTTTTAAATATAATGATACATTTTTAAGACCATATATGATTTCATCAAGTAATTATGATTTTTTAATAGCAACAGAAGGTCTTAAAACGCCTTTCAAATATGAATTAAATTATAGAAATTATATATTGGTATCTGAGGGTAAAATTAAACTAAAATTGGCTCCTCCAAAGAGTAGTAAATACTTATACCAAGAAAAGGATTATGAAAATTTTGAATTTACTTCACCGATTAATCCTTGGAATGTTCAATCACAATATAAAGCAGATTTTGATAAAATCAAATGTTTGAATATTTCTATGAAAAGGGGACAAATATTATTTATACCTGCTTATTGGTGGTATAGTATAGAATTTGGGGAAAACACAAGTATAGCAACGTTTAAATACAAAACATATATGAATACGGTGGCTGTCTCTCCACATATTATTATGAATTTATTACAATCACAAAATGTAAAGCGTGATAATTTGAAGAAAATTGTTGTTAATGAACCTGTTGTTTTGGAAGAACCAAAAAATAACAATCCAGAAATCTCTCAACAACCAGATATTATACCCCCTCAAGCATCATTACAAGGTCAAGAACCAGAAGTATTACAATCAGAAACATCGTTGAACGCAAACATTGTTAATTAATAATTATAATACATAATTATATTACATTATAATATAATATAATTAATGAAAATAAGAACCAAAAAGGTCTATAAAAAAATGAATAATAGTAAAAATAATAATAGTAAAAAAATGAATAATAAGGTTAAAAAACAGAATAATTCAAAAAAGCATTATAAGTTTAATACAGCTATAATACATCCAGCATCAATTATTTTACCAAGGAAATAATATTATAAATATATTATTCTTTTCGTTTATTATTGTTTTGTAAAAAAAAGCGATTCTGGGTTTGACGAATGTTTTTCCATTTTGGACATTTATAAATGTCCATTTTCCAATAGTGCCATATAATATATGAAAAAACCTGAAAAAAGTGACTTGTGACTGAAATGCTCTGATTTCGATTTTTTGGTGATTTTTTTTGTGACGATAAAATTTTCAAAAAAATATGTTTTTTATAAAAAAGTATTTAGGTGTTTTTTTGTCAACATATTATATATTGACAATGTTGACAAAAAAACACGAAAAAACCACTAAGAATTTTGTATGCGAAAAGTGTGATTATATAACAAGCAAACAGAGCGAATGGAATAGACATATAACCACACGAAAACATAAAAATATTGACAAATGTTTACAAGAAAAATCACACAAATTAACGTGCGTATGTGGTAATAAATATAAATATAGACAAAGTTTATCTGTTCATCGTAAAACGTGTATAAAATATAATTCGGAAGAAAATAATATTATATGTGATACTGAAGAAAAGGAAGGAAAAGATACATTAAGTTTATTAAAAAATGAACAAACTGACTTGAAAAACATTATATTGGAATTAGTAAAAAGCAACACAGAATTACAAAAACAAATGTTGGATGTATGTAAAAATAACAATACCACTATTAATAGTCATAATAAAACATTTAATATGCAAGTATTTTTAAATGAAAAATGTAAAGATGCCATGAACATTATGGATTTTGTAAATTCAATGGATTTACAACTCTCGGATTTGGAAGAACTTGGTGAACTCGGTTATGTGGAAGGCATCTCGCGACAAATGATAAGAAAACTAAGTGAATTGGATGTGTATAAAAGACCCATTCATTGTAGCGACCTAAAGAGAGAAACCATTTACGTCCGTGATAACGGTGTCTGGGAAAAGGAGAATATCACTTATGATAAACTAAGGAAAGCCATTAAATACGTAACAGCAAAGAATGGGTATTTGTTGGAACCTTGGCGAGATGCGCATCCGCAATGTATGAATACACAACATCCGTTGAACGACGTATATGTACAAATTATGAGTCAAGCCATGGGTGGCAAAGGTGAATTTACAGACAGTGAAAATAAAATAATTAAGAAAGTATCCAAGGTTATTACGATAGATAAGAATGATTATTAAATAATTTATTATATTTTACATTTTTCAGTCTCATAACAAAAAATGTAAAAAAAACCGATTCTGGGTTTGACGAATGTTTTTCCATTTTGGACATTTATAAATGTCCATTTTCCAATAGTGCCTATTAATATATGAAAAAAACCTGAAAAAACGGGTTGTGACTGAAATGCTCTGATTTTGTTTTTTTAATGATTTTTTTTGTGATGATAATTTTTTTCAGTAAAAATATGTTTTTTATAAAAAAAGTATTTAGGCATTTTTTGTTGATAATATACATATATGGAAACATATTTAATGCCTAAAAATGCTAAATTATATATTTGTGAATTATGTCATTTTGAATGTAGTAAAAATAGTAATTACACAACACATCTTAATACTAGGAAACATAAAAACAACATAAACAAACAAAACGGAAACATAAATTCAACAAAAAACAGCTGTATTTGTGGGAAAATATATAAAGATCGTACTGGGTTATGGAAACATAAACAAAAGTGTGATTATACGACCGATGATGGTAATCAAGTTATTGAAGAAGAAACTATCATAAATAAAAAATTAACACAAGATTCATCCGAGATTATACATTTAACAAACTTAGTAATTAAACTAATGAATAGCAATGATGAAATACAAAAACAAAGTAATGAAAAAATAACGAATTTAGTTATGGAAGTAGTAAAAAGTAATACTGATTTACAAAAACAAACATTAGAAATGCAACAACAAATGCTAGATGTATGTAAAAACAGCAATACAACGATTAATAGCAATAACAAAACATTTAATATGCAAGTATTTTTAAATGAAAAATGCAAAGACGCAATGAACATTATGGAATTTGTTGATTCAATGAACTTACAACTCTCGGATTTGGAAGAACTTGGTGAACTCGGTTATGTGGAAGGTATCTCGCGACAAATGATAAGAAAACTAAGTGAATTGGACGTTTACAAAAGACCCATTCATTGTAGCGACCTAAAGAGAGAAACCATTTACGTCCGTGATAACGGCGTCTGGGAAAAGGAAACAATTACATACGATAAACTAAGGAAGGCAATTAAATACGTAACAGCAAAGAATGGGTATTTGTTGGAACCTTGGCGTGACGCGCATCCGCAATGTATGAATACACAACATCCATTGAACGACGTATATGTACAAATTATGAGTCAAGCCATGGGCGGCAGGGGTGAATTTTCTGACAGTGAAAACAAGATTATAAAGAAGGTGTCAAGGGTTATTACGATAGATAAGAGTGATTATTAAATAATTTATTATATTTTACATTTTTCAGTCTCATAACAAAAAATGTAAAAAAAACCGATTCTGGGTTTGACGAATGTTTTTCCATTTTGGACATTTATAAATGTCCATTTTCCAATAGTGCCTATTAATATATGAAAAAAACCGAAAAAAGTGACTTGTGACTGAAATGCTCTGATTTTGATTTTTTTGTAAAAAATGTTGTGATGATAATTTTTTTCAAAAAATTACATATTTTATAAATAATCATTTAGGGGTTTTTTTATTCAATAATATATAGAATAAAAATGAATAATTTAACCCCAAAAAACCCCAAAAAATTTAGTTGTAATAATTGTGATTTTCATACGAGTAATAAAAAAGATTTTAGTAAGCACTGCAATACACTAAAACATAAAAAAACGTCTAAATTGAATTATTTAGAACAAAAAAACCCCAATTACCCATTTTTTTGTAAAAGTTGCTATAAAGAATATAAAGCGCGTAATAGTTTATGGTATCATGAAAGGAAATGTAATAAAGAAAAAAACATTATAATTATTGAAAATAATGAAAATAATGAA
>Ga0208542_1000379_pt1 | contig 20799 bp, 20 predicted proteins | sample DEB08_DNA_3_FD_185495 | JGI IMG/M metagenome (GOLD analysis project Ga0208542, IMG submission 185495) | Aqueous microbial communities from the Delaware River and Bay under freshwater to marine salinity gradient to study organic matter... | ecosystem: Environmental > Aquatic > Marine > Coastal ... | reverse complement strand
CAGCAGGTGGAGGTAAAAAAAAACGAAAGCACAAAACACAAAAAAATAAAAACCCCAATACAAAAAAGGTTAAAAAAAATAAATCACGACGTTTGTAATAGAATAGCAAAAACACATAGTAAAATGGTTATTTAATAAGAAATTTCATATTCCAAAATGTTAGGTAAATCAATCTCTATTAAATTATATAACTCTTTTTTAATACGTGAATATAATGTATCACGTTCACCTCCCATTACTTTTTTCATATTTTTTGAATAAATTAATGCAAAATCATCATTTGAACCTTTATGTTTATTTTCATCTTGCCATTTAACAAACTCACTTAAAAATTGTTTATCTATTAAAAACATTAATTTTTTATAATCGTCATTATTACACATACGCCATTCAACGTCCGTTTTATCATTATTTACACTATCATTTTCACAATAAATATACATTTTATTATCTTTATTGTTAAATGCACATATAGGAAAAGTATCTTTATTAGTTAAATATTTATTCAATACTTTAACGGCACCATTCACATAATCAGTTTCAAATAATATATTTAAATCATCCCTAGTTATCTTAATATTCTTTAATAATTGATTAAAACTAATACGTTCTGTATCAGATGACTTATGTTGATGTAACCAATCTGTAATATTCAATTTTTGTTTTTTTATATTAGTCGCTTTTATAATATTATTCATTTGAGATTCTAAATTATTACATTTCGCCGCAAGTTCCATTATGATTTTATATAAATCACGAACACTTGGAGTATCAGACAATTCTTCTAATTCTAGGTTTCGTTCTCTATTAGATTTTGATAAAAACTCACAAGCAATAACATGGCGATCAAAATATATTTTTCTTTGATAAGTACGTTGACAAAAATTGCAAGAAGGCATTTATTATAGTTTTGTTATTTATAGCAATTATGTATATATAAAAATCAATTTTATATAATAATACAAATAATACAAATAATACAAATAATATAAATAATATAAATAATATAAATAATACAAATAATACAAATAATACAAATAATACAAATAATACAAATAATATAAATAATACAAATAATATAAATAATACAAATAATATAAATAATATAAAAATATGTGATATATTATTATAAGATGATTGATTATCTATTACCTATATTTTACACAACATGTTTAACAGGATCAACGTATATTTTATGCCGAAGTTGTATAAAAAGAAAAAGGGAAGAAGAATATAGACGAAATCAAATTATTATGGATGAAGACACTTATAAAAAATTAATTGATACTAATAAACAACCTACTTATGAGGACATAGTTCAAAATAGTAAAAACAAACAACATTTACCACCAAATTATGAAGATATAAAGCAAGATAAAATAATTATTGATGACATTGATGACATTGATGACTTTAATGATGAAGTGAGTAAATAAACAAATAGATATAATTAATTAAAATTGAAACTATATCTATATATTATATTACTTTAAACACATTTGTTCAAGTATAATAGTAAGATGACTAATATAGTATTATCAGAAGAACAACAAAAAGCATTAACGTCGTATGAGAATGGAAATAATATACTATTAACAGGGCCAGGTGGTTCTGGAAAAACAGCACTTATAAAAAAAATGGTAGAAACAGGTAAATTAAATGGAAAAAATGTTCAGGTATGTGCACTAACAGGATGTGCCGCGGTATTATTAAACAGTCAAGCAAAAACGATACATTCGTGGGCTGGAATAGGATTAGCAAACGGACCATACGATTTAATAATTAAAAGAATTGTTAGTAATAAGAAAAAAACATATAATTGGAAAAAAGTAGATGTCCTTATAATTGATGAGGTAAGTATGATGTCGCAAAAGATATTTGAAATATTAGACGGTATTGCTCGCGGTGTTCGTAACCAAAAATCACATTTACCATTTGGTGGAATACAAGTAGTATTTTCAGGAGACTTTTATCAGTTGCCGCCAATAAACTCTTCAAATAATAACTATGATGATTTATCGGCAAATGCGTTTTGTTTTGAGAGTCCATTATGGAAAAAAACAATAAATGATGTTATAGAATTAAAAAAAATATTTCGACAAACAGATGATGTATATGCAAACATATTAAACCGCATAAGAGTAGGTAGATTAAGTAAATCGTCATTTGATATTTTAAATCGGCAGGTAAATAAACCGATGCCTGAAACTTTTAAACCAACTATATTACTGCCTCGTAAGAAAGACGTAGAAGTGATTAATATATCAGAATTAAAGAAACTAACAAGCGAAGAAAGAAAATACCAATTAGAACGCATTGAAACCTTGCCAGAAGAAGTTTTAAAAAAATACTCAACTACACCTATGAGTCTTACAGGGGAACAAAAAGAATTAGAATACACGCAAATGATAAATAATATAATGGCCGAAAAGGAAATTATATTAAAAGTAGGAACCCAAGTAATGTGTATTGCGAATATAGATATGGAAAGTTCAACACCGTTGGTAAATGGAAGTCAAGGAACAATCACAGAGTTTACTACAAATGGATTTCCTGTAGTTAAATTTACAAATGGTTATAAAAGAGTTATACAACATCATACATGGAATAATGAAACGTATAATTTTTTAGGAGTAAAACAAATACCATTAATTTACGCGTGGGCAGTAACCATACACAAATCACAAGGAATGTCTTTGGATATGGCCCAGATCGATGCTGGAAGTAATATATTTGAATGCGGTCAAACCTATGTTGCCTTATCAAGAATTAAAACATTAGATGGTTTATATTTAACTGCGTTTGATCCTCAGAAAATAAAAGTGAATAATAAAGTTCAAGATTTTTATAATAGTTTAACAAAATCATTATAAGACACAATATAGAGTTGGTCAATAAACAACATTAATTATACAGTATCTCAAACGCTAATGTAATAGACCAGTCCATATTATTTAAATCAATAATACGACCAAATTCATCATATAAAGATATATGTAAACGCTGAATATCAACTGGACCAAAATACTCACGAGTTCTATTTAATTGTGTTGTTAAACCAGGGTCACTAGTGCTTTGATATATACCAGAATCAGCTATTAATTCTGCTAAATTAATACGTGTGATAATATTATCTTGTAATACAGAAGTATTATAGGCAACCATATATGCTGGGCCAGTATTTTTTTGATGATCATCGATAGATATAAATCCATATCTAGGACCGCACACTAAACAAATACCTTCAGATACAACTTGTGTAGTAGTAGTATATTCTGAATTACGATAACCGAGTTGCCATCCTAGGCGCATTTGAATATTTGTAGTATTGTCTATATTACCACTTGGATCAACATTAAAACGAACCTTAACGCCATCTGTTGATAAAACTCCGCCAGAAATAATTTTAAAAACAGATTTTCCACTAATTTGGTCTAATACAAAAGTCAAATCATTTACAGTTAAATTTGTTCCAGATGGATTTGATGTAGTTCTACCACTTGAATCTATTGTTACAGGAGAAGCGTTTAATATAGAACGATTCATAACGGTATCAATATATGCTGCTTTACTATTATTAGCCCATGGTTGTTCATAATTTCCATCAGGCAAAGTAATTAACCATCCTTCTCCGTTATTGCTTAAATCAACAATAAGACAAGAGGAATTTCCATTATAGCACGAAATTGCATAATATGTTGTTGGTAGTTCTATAGAAGCAACACGCATATTCACAACATTTTTTTGTATAGACGGTAAAATAACATCATAATTGGTAGATTTGGTTGTGTTATAATTTGGACGAAATCTAGAGTCAATACTAATTGCCTGTGTAATTGTACGTACATTTATAGGATTTAAATTACCAGGAGGAGCACTTTTTGAATCTAAAGTAATACGTCCATCTTCAATTTTTGCGTTTTTTCCAATATTAACATCTGGATTTTCTATAATATAGTTGTTGCCTTGAGTTATAATTTTATTATTATTATTATTATTATTAATTTGTAAACGGTTAGCAATCGTTTCTATAAAAGAAATGATATTTTGTGATTTTTGTTCATTTCCCAAATAATTTTTATTGTCGAGTTCTTTTATTAATTTATCTTTTGAAACATTAATATCATTTAAATTATAAGGACCAACCAAATGTAATAGTTTTTCAATTTCAGAAATTGTATAAGAGTCACTATTTAAATTAATACTATCCATTATATTTTGATATATATAATTATTCGGTTTATAATATTTATATAATAATTATCAAATTACTAAAAAACACTAAATATTAAATATTGAATTTAACTATTAATATTTAATTATTTAATTGCAACTAGAACAACTTTTGTTATTAGAATGTATAACCGTGTTCATTGTTATATTTGTGTTTAAGTTGTTAAACATATTCATTTTTTTAAAGCGTGTAGTTGTTGTTAATTTTGACGTTTCTTTACTATTTAAATTGTTATATTTAAACATTAACCCACCACAACTATTTATTAAAGACATATTGTATATATATATTAATAAAAATTATATATAAAAATTATATATAAAAATTATATATATTATTTACGGACAGCAATTTGTTGTTTGAGACAATAAATTAATCGATTTTGTTTTATTACCATATAAAGGAGTTGTTGGTATATTGGTTGTTTGAGTTTTAAAATTAGATGCTTTTTTACGATTTAAATATCTAGCGTATGAATCGTGCTTAACATCAACACCAATGCCACCAGGTGAAGCCGCACCAGGACGATGACTAGTTAATGTTCGTTTTAAGGAATTTCCATGACTAGGATGAACAACCGTTTGGTTTGATGCTAAAACTTGGTCACTGGATTGATTCCAATTTATATTATTACCATTTTTCAGTCTTCCAGAAGCACTCGTTAATGACGACAAATTCATTAAATACATAGAAGCTGGAACACGAACTTGGTTCCATATTCTTTTTTGATTTATATTAACTTTACCAGTCTCGCTTTCTACATTAAGACAAGAAACACACGGAATATGACTAGGAACAGTGTAATTACAGTTACAAGACATTATATATAAAGTAGATAGATTATCATTTTACTTTATATAATTTGTTTTATATAATTTGTTTTATATAATTTGTTTTATTCTTAATTTTTTGAATGTAATAGGAACACTAGAAATATCGCTTGGCGGTTCTCTAGTAACTAATGCATTGGCTGTATTTTCTATATATATTTGAAATTGTATAACATCATTTGATGAAACATCAAGAATACCATTTGATACTATTGTGCTAGCATCACCAGTGACGTTATCCCCAAAAGCATAATGTGAATACGTATTTGGTGCCTTACTTGTATTTCTTATACGTTGAACAAACCGATTACCTTGATACACCGTTTGACTATAAAAAATATCATATTTTCCTTGATTTTTTAATGTGATTGCTTTCTTTTCAGAATCTACACTATACGCATTTTCAGCAAGAGCATCTAAATAAGTAAGATTATTAAAAGATATATCAACAAAATCAGTCATAGAATTCATTGAACTATCAATATTTGAATCATATGATAATTCAAGACCAGATGAATATATAAAAGGCATATCATTTATTAAAACCCAACCATCTGGAATATCATTTAAAGAACCATCCCATACACTAATCACTCCAGCAGGAACAGTTGTTCCAAAACCAGTTGGTCCAGTCACGCCAGTATATCCAGTGTAACCTGTATAACCAGTGTAACCAGTATATCCAGTATAACCAGTGTATCCAGTATAACCAGTTACACCTTGCGTTCCTTTTCTTCCTAGAGCAAATCCAATTCTACCACTTATAGTTCCATTCCCACTTACATATGTTATACCATATGTATAATATGTCCCAGAATCAGTAACGCTTGTAATTGTATACAAATAGGATTGACTAGCATCATCCTTTACTTGAATATATACAAAGTCTCCTTCTTGTGCTAATCCAAGAAAATTTGAAACATCAAAACCTTTTTCGTTAATGTCGCTTATATACATTTCGGTAGCCGAAGAAAGTGTAGAATTATTCAGTCTTATTTTTTTATTTGATGGTGGAACAGATGTGTTGCTTTCATAAGAATATTCTGTTGTTAAAGCACCACCAACACCGTCAGGTCCAGTATAACCAGTATATCCAGTGTAGCCAGTATAACCAGTCACACCAGTGTAGCCAGTATAACCAGTATATCCAGTGTAGCCAGTATAACCAGTATAACCAGTGTAACCAGTGACCCCAGTATAACCAGTATAACCAGTGTAGCCAGTTGGTCCAGTAACACCTGTAGCACCACGTTCTCCTGCTTGTGCCGAAAAACTAGTTATTACATGAGTTATCGTAGAACCTCTCATATAAAGATTAAAAACAGTAGGAGTTAAACCAGGTAATGTAGTTTGTGCATATAGTTGTAATTGAATGCGGCTAGTTAATGATTGTAATGTATAATAAGGAACATATAAAATATAATCATAGTTATCAAGTGCTCCATTAATAAATGTATCTGCTGGACTATTTGTATCATTTACAATATCATTTATATATGTTCCATCGCTATCTAATTCAACTAATTTAACTTTAATGGAGAGAATATTATCAGAACTTAAAGGACTTGTTTTTTGTGCAAATAAATTAATCGTCCATATACCAGGAGGTATTAAATTATTATCAAGAATATTTAAATCACTCATATAATTTACAAAATTCAGAGAACCATCAGTATCTAATAAAGATGTAGTAATGGAAGTTTGTGTTCCTGTATTAGCAATAGATATCATAGACATATCTATAACACTACCTGAATATGTTGACGTAGGTCCATCGAGGTAAAATACACGACCACTAGAAATACCATTATCTCCCTTAGGACCAGTGTAACCAGTGTAACCAGTATAACCAGTGTAACCAGTATATCCAGTCACCCCAGTATATCCAGTGTATCCTGTATAACCAGTGTAACCAGTATATCCAGTATAACCAGTCACCCCAGTATAACCAGTGTATCCAGTGTATCCAGTATAACCAGTGTATCCAGTATAACCAGTCACCCCAGTATATCCAGTGTAACCTGTTGGTCCAGTATAACCAGTGTAACCAGTCACCCCAGTATATCCAGTGTAACCTGTTGGTCCAGTGTATCCAGTGTAACCAGTATATCCAGTATATCCAGTATATCCAGTATAACCTGTTGGTCCAGTGTAACCAGTGTATCCAGTGTAACCAGTATAACCTGTTGGTCCAGTGTAACCAGTGTATCCAGTGTATCCAGTATAACCAGTATAACCAGTATATCCAGTGTATCCAGTATAACCAGTATAACCTGTCACCCCAGTGTATCCAGTGTAACCAGTATAACCAGTATATCCAGTGTAACCAGTATAACCTGTTGGTCCAGTGTATCCAGTGTATCCAGTGTATCCAGTTGGTCCAATTTGTGTATTCATTACTTGATGAACTGTTAATATTGCTGATGGAATTGCTGGATAATTAACTTCAGCACCAGAAGCATCTAATGTAATATTTGAGCCTGGTATACTAGATGATATAATTAATTCTAAATAGTCATTTGAATTAAAATCTTCTATATAATTCCAAGATTGAACATTATAAAAATCATCGGTAATACCATATTTACGAGTTGAAGATGTAATATCTGACCCATTTTTTTTAATCCATATTATAATGTCCTCACTATATAAATTTCTTTTGGTTTGAAATGAAAATTGAAAATTATATATACCAGCATTTTGTATTACTATTTTAGACGCGGTAATACTATCTATAATAATTCCACTATTCCTTTCAGTCACATTAAATTCAACATGTAATGGAGATGGATACATTGTAATAGATTGATCAATATTACTAGTAAAAACGCCATAATATCCAACAGCACCACCTGGACCAGTTGGTCCTATTGGTCCAGTATAACCAGTGTATCCAGTGTATCCAGTGTATCCAGTATAACCAGTATAACCCGTGTAACCTGTTGGTCCAGTGTATCCAGTATAACCAGTCACCCCAGTGTAACCAGTATAACCCGTGTATCCAGTATAGCCAATGTAACCTGTTGGTCCAGTGTAACCAGTCACGCCAGTTGGTCCTATTGGTCCAGTGTAACCAGTGTAACCTGTATAACCAGTATAACCAGTATAACCAGTGTAACCAGTATAACCAGTATAACCAGTATAACCAGTGTAACCAGTATAACCTGTATATCCAGTATATCCAGTGTATCCAGTATAACCAGTATAACCAGTGTAACCAGTATAACCTGTCACGCCAGTATAACCAGTGTAACCAGTATAACCTGTTGGTCCAGTTGCTCCTATTGGACCAGTGTAACCTGTATAACCAGTGTAACCTGTTGGTCCAGTATAACCAGTGTAACCTGTATAACCAGTATAACCAGTGTAACCAGTGTAACCTGTTGGTCCAGTGTAACCAGTATAACCAGTGTAACCAGTATAACCTGTTGGTCCAGTATAACCAGTATAACCAGTATAACCTGTATAACCTGTCACGCCAGTATAACCAGTGTAACCAGTATAACCTGTATATCCAGTGTATCCAGTCACCCCAGTATATCCAGTGTAACCAGTATAACCCGTATATCCAGTGTATCCAGTGTATCCAGTCACCCCAGTATAACCTGTGTATCCAGTGTATCCAGTGTATCCAGTTGGTCCAATCGGTCCAATCGGACCAATGGGTCCGCCAGAAGGTCCAGTTGGTCCAGTTACTCCAGTTCCACCACCAGAAGGACCAGTAGGACCTGTGCTTCCACTAGTTGGTGGTGTATATTCAAGAATATTATTTACATTAAAAGAAGGACATGTATTTCTACATAAATTTTCATAATTTACCATTATTATATAATACTATATACATAAAATTATATAACTAAACATAAATATTACATTGGTTACATTTATTATATAAATAATTTATTGAAAACATTGTGAATTTATTAAATTTCTACCATTTGATATACTACGTTTTAATTCATAATTATCGACATATTCTACATATCCACCAGATATATCACAGTTAACATTAATAGTCGTTGTGTGGTATTTATAACCGTTTGTTTTTATAGGATTATTATTACTTAAATCTCTAACATTTTTTCTAATTTCATTATAAATTGTTTTATCACGAGTGCGAATAGATAAATCGTTAGATGTTAACTTTAAAACAGATGGATTATCAAAAGCACGGACATAAGCCATATCCTATAATGTATAATAATATATTATTAACTAGTCTTAAAAAACAAATATTTTTTTAAAGTTATTTTGAGAATAATGAAACCATAAAAATAATATTAAACCAATAATAAGATCAATTAAAAGAAAAATGTATGAAAGTCTAATACCTTTAATAGCATAAATACAAAATAACAAATATAAAATACCATGTATTGGGCGAAAATTATGCCACCATATAGGATATCCTTGTGTTTCTAAACCTACTTGTCTTTTTCCACTAACAAATAGATATAAAAACCCAATAGCAATTAATAATAATATATAACCGAGTATAGGTAAATAATGTATAGGTATATTCTTGGCTGTATACACTAATAATAAACGTGCTGGAATACATCCACCAAGAAATAAAATAAAACGTTTTTGTATGGATGTTAAATTCATAGTAATATATTATATAATAATATAACTATATATTATTAGTATAATGGGTGCTGGGATTTTACCAGTAAGTTTTCATAAAAATACTTTATATTTCCTATTTGGTGAAGAAGAAAACGAACGTAAATGGAGTGATTTTGGTGGAGGAAAGAATAATAATGAAACTCCATTACAAACGGCAATAAGAGAAGGTTATGAAGAAACAAATGGAATTCTTGGAACGATGAGTGATATTAAAGATATATTAAAACATAATACTTTATTAAAAATTGGTATTGAACAATATATATCATTTATAGTGAAGGTGGGTTATGATGAACGATTACCTTATTATTTTAATAATCAACAAAAATTTATAAAATCACATTTTCCAAATTTAATTAATAAAAACGGTTTTTTTGAAAAACGACAAATGAAATGGATGACTATAAATGATATGAAAACAAAACGAAAATATTTTCGAGGTCATTATAAATCTATATTAGACCATATTATAAAAAATGAGAGATATTTATTGCAGCGTATATATGAAAAATAAGTATATATGAAAAATAAGTATATATGAAAAATAAGTATATATGAAAAATAAGTATATATGAAAAATAAGTATATATGAAAAATAAGTATATATGAAAAATATAAATTATTGTTTATATATATTATTATATTTCTATGTCCATATTTAAAACCTCGTTATCAGACATTAAACAAACATTTGATGTCTGTAAGGAAGATAAATTACATTATGGAGAGATTTATAGTCCTTTTGAATTAATAAATAACATATTTAATTTATTTGAAGACGATGTATTTACAGAACCTAACAAAAAATGGTTAGATGTTGGAGCAGGAACAGGATATTTTTCAATTATGTTGTTTTACCGTTTAGATAAAGGACTAATGAATGTAATTCTAAATGAAACAGAACGCAAGATTCATATAATTCAAAACATGATTTATATGGTTGAAATTAAAGAGAGCAATATTCTTGAATTAAAAAAAACATTTGGAGAGAAATCAAATGTTATTCATAACGATTTTATTAATGGTGTAGACCATTATATAAAAAATAACACATTTGATTATATTATTGGAAATCCTCCATATAATTCAAATGGTATAAAGAAGGTTCCTACAAATAAGGCACTATCTAAAAAAAATGAAGGAAATACAGTATGGTGTAAATTTATTGTAAAATCCCTCACATTATTAAAAAAAGATACTGGAAAATTGGCTGTTATTATACCTTCTATATGGTTGAAACGTGATAAGGGAGGTATGCATAATATATTAACCTATTATAAATTAGAAAAGATTCATTGTTTAAACAGTAATCAAACAAATGTTACTTTTAATGGTAATGCTCAAACACCTACTTGTTTTTTCATATTAACTAAAAAACAAACAGATGGAATAGTTAGTCTTTATGATATTAATAAGAAAGAATATATTTTATACAAACATACAATAGGCGAATCAATACCTTTATTTGGTTCTTACATTATAAACAAACTTAAAAAATGGATTAATATGAAAGATGTAGGTTATTTAAAAGTAGTTAAAACAAATATGCCATCCGTTCATAGTAAGTTTATAGAAAATTTATATGATCCAAATTATCCATATACAAATGTTAAAACATGCTTATTAGAGAGAAATACGTTAAAACCAACACTTACAATGAATTACAGTAATATTCCTCAAAGTTTTTATGGTGTAAAAAAAATAATAATGGCTCATAAAATGTATGGATTTCCATATTATGATAATAAAGGACAATACGGTATATCAAATAGAGATAATTATATTATTATTGATAAAACCGATGATGAATTTAAACAATTACAGAAATTTCTCTCAAGTAAATTAGTATTGTATATATTTGAATCATCACGTTACCGAATGAGATATTTGGAAAAATATGCCTTTGAGTTTATTCCTGATATAACCAAAATTCATACTTTTCCTAGTTTTAACGACATTAATGAAAAGACAATAAATGATTTTTTTGAACTAGATGAAGCAGATAGAATGCATATTAATAATTTACACAAGAGAGAATATAAGATGTTTATATAATTAAGATGTTTATATAATATATAATAAAATGTATGTATTTATGGAATTTTGTACTCCAGCAAAATTTTATACATTTGTAACCTTTTTTACATTATTATACTTAGTTATTAAAAAAGCGAATATTATTTGGTTTTTAGTTAAAGCTTTTCTATTCGTTACTTGGATATTTATATTAAATGAATTGTGTAAAAAAGGATTGAAAATAATATCCTGGATATTTGCCATAATACCTCACTGTATCTTTTTAATATTAACTATAAAAGCTCATGAATAATGATATATAAAATTTAATGATATATAAAATTGATATTAAATTAAATCTCTCTTCAATATCAATTAACAAATGGTTAATTATAGATGACAACCCTTACAGCAACAAGATTTAATAAAAAAACATGGAATGAACGCCAACAATGGATGGAGCGCAATAGGTTTGATTTGGGTTGTATATACGGAACACCTGTATGTGTTAAAGAGCATATTAAAGGAAATATAATTGTCTTGGAAATGCATAATGATGAAAATAGAGTAAAAGCAATAGGACTATTAAAAAACCGTTATAATGTCTCTGATAAAAAACAGCAAATCTATCAAGATAGAAATTACAACCGCTATATTTATAAAGGAGATTACCGTATAGTGATAGATTATGACTTAGAGAATAATATTATAAATGAGACCTTAACAAAAACCGAAAAAAAAATAATAGCAATATTTAATCACTTATTATTTAAAGGTTCGCGTCATTTAAAACGCGCACAAGGTATTACTGCTATTCCTGAATGGATTATGACTAATAAACGTGTAAACTTTTTAAACCACTTCAAAGATATTTTCATAAGGCATTTTAAAAATGAAACACAACAAGTTAATATCTCTCTTAATTAATACAATAAAAAAACCCCATCATTACACACCCAACCCCCCCACTCAGTTCAAACACACATCGTTTATTTTCCCACCTAATAAAGTTTTTTTAAATATTTCCCCCCCTCCCAGACTTCATTTTGGATTGTATCGAGAGTGCTCATTAGATTTGTAGAAAACCTTTGCTTTTTTTCAAGAAGTAATTTCAATTCTTCAAATTCTTTTAGTTTTTTTTCCACCATCCTAATTTTATCATTAATTTCCTCTATATCATCATCACCTGAAACAAGTTTTTCTTGAAGTAATTTTTTCAAAATTGGCAAATTATTTATACCATTTTCAAATATTGGTTTTTCTATGTTTACCAGGTTTGTATATTTTTCTACTTGTCTAACAACATTGTCGATGGTATCGTTTCTTTCCTTCATGATGAGTTCGATTACATCCGAGATAGACAAACCACTATTCCCATCCAGAAACATATCATTTATATTAATTTTTGGTTTCAATTTCTGATAATACTCCATTTCTGTTTTTTTAGGTTTCATTGTAATGATAACCCAATTGTTTGTGATAAGTGGAGCAGATAGGTTGTAGTTGTAGCTGATTTGAGCAAACAGACTGGTACAATGAATTCGCAATGCGTCAAGTTCAATGATCTTAGATGATATGTGTTGAATGTATGCATCGTCCTCCAATTGGTTACTGTAAATATCATTGAAGGCATCAATTCCAACCGCACTTAAGAGTTCATAGACATGAAGTAGTTGCGTCATTTTTTCACGTTTTGATAACATCTTATGGATATGGGTGGACAGTTGTTCTTTCGTAATCTCTTTGAGTATATACTTACAACGCTGTAGTTCAAAGTTCTGATCGCGTTGTAACTCTTCGCGGATTACACGGATAGAGTTACGTGTAATTTGGTCTATGGTTTGATAAATGCGACGAATACATAATTTCATATTATCTAAATTAATATACTCACTGATGTCTTCGGTCGAATATGACAACCTCATTTTCTTTAACAAACTTGAGGTTTTATCCCCAATCTTTCTTCTAATAATGCCATCTAGTTCATGGCGTGTAATGAGTCCACCACAAGGCACATCACCAGGTGCGCGTGGTGCTCGTCCATCGTTTTTGTTGCGCTGGTATTCAATCCAGTGAGGGTTATGAAGACGATCTGATTTGACCACTCTACCACTATTCCAGTCAAATGCCGTATGACATCCAGTGCACCACATCTGCGAACACCCTTCAATGCGATAGATGCGGTTAGGACAACCAGGACATTGCTTCGTCTCCTTTTTAATGGCCTCAGCACTAGCAACGTTGTTAGGGTCGCAAGTATGCTTGGTTGAGCTGTCCTCACCAATAATCTCGTGGCATTTAGGGCACGCAAACAAATCGCATATACCACATTTGTATTGAGTAGAGAGCATACCATTACACTCATTTGAAGGACATGGCATCAAGAACACTCTTTTCTCCCTTTTTTCTTCAGCAGCAGAAGCACCATCCATATCACCAGCATTAGGATGAGTCAACGCACGAATACGACGTTTGCACGATTCCAGCTGTGATTTAATGGGATAAAATTCCTTGTTCCATTTTTTTCGACCGTTATAAAGGTCCATTATTTTTTGTTCATGCTGTTTGTTAAGCTTAATTTTATCAACGTTAGATAACGATGGGTTATTACTTTGTGGAGTATATACACCATCGAACCACGCTTTCAGTTCTTCTTGATTTTTAATGTAATCAGCGTTACATTTTTCTTCAATCACACTAATTTCTTTCTTGAGTTCTTGTTGTAATGCCTTTTCACTCTTCAGAACTTTATAGCGCGCGGCAGCTTCCATGGTCTCAGGCAACTTGCTGATCTCTATATCTACCAATAACTTCTTTCGGTGCTGGCGGTAGGCACCATTAATCCAACTGGACTTAAGTGCCTTGACCTTAAAATCTTGCGACCAAGCCTTGTTGCAATCCATGCAATGGGCCTCATTTGTGCTATTCATCAAGTAGGTGCGCACGCATTCAATACAAACCTTATACTTACAGTCAGTGTATTCACATTCCACTGGGGTGTGCTTACGCTTATTATACTTCTCATAGCAAATCGCACACTCCTCGGTGGCTGGAGCGGCAGCGGCAGCGGCAGCGGCAGCAATATCAATAACAGTAGTCATCTTCGCGATAAAACGGTAGTCTTTCTTTAGACTTGGGGGGTTACATCTACTTCACACCCAATAAGCATTTCAATTTTTAGAAACCCCCTAATAAAATCCATTTTCTTCGTTTTTTCCTACAAAAAAAAGAACTGTTAAAAGAGACCTCTTTACCGAATCTCTTTATAAATAAATAATGAATACACTTAAAATAATAACAGATAATTATAATAATATGTCATCTTCTACTGAATCTACTGAAACTACTGAAATAAGTGAAACAATAGATACTAATATAGATAACTATAATGTTATGGAAATTTTTGAGATATTAAATTTACCTGACCCTAATATATTTAACGTAAAAGATAAAGCAAATGATATTATTGCGCGTATGGAAAGAGAAGGTAAAATAGAGTTGAAAGAATTCTTTGAAAAGGCAAGAGATAAGGCAGTAAAAGCATTAGAAGAACCAGAAGAGTATATAGAAGAACAAGATACTATTAATGATATATGGAAAATGAATTCAACTGGTGTAAAACCCACGCCACAACAAAGTAATGTTGATTATTTCTCAAATATTTCACACACTGTTGCTGAAAGACCAACTAATTCATTGGGTGATATTGCTACTGGTCCTCCTGTTATTGCTTCCCATATTATTAGTATTGATAGTCAATATAGAACTACTATTTTACCATATGTAGACAATCCTTTATCTGCTTCATATAACACTAGTTTTACGTTTAGTTTATCTAATCCTATAACCAAAGCAATTTCTATTCGTCTTTATTCGTATCAACTCCCTACCTCTTGGTATGCCTTTAATACTAGATCAGGAAATACTTTTTTTATATACAATGGTATTATTGTTAATATTCCTGACGGTAATTATAGCCCAGACACGTTGGTTTCTACTATAAATGATATTGCTTCTCAAAACGTATCTACCAGTAGTTTAACTTTATCATACAATTCTGTTTCCAGAAAAATTACATTTACAAATAACGATACTTTATCAGATTATGTTACTGTAACTTTTTTTATTCAAGAAAATGTAATTAATTACAATAATTGTGGATATAATGTTTTATCTGATTTTCAAACATTAGGAATCAATACAACATTGGGATGGTTATTAGGATTTCATTTAGAACCAGACACTAATGGTAATGTTAGTTTTAATATTTATCCTGGTGCTGTAAACTCAGTTACTGGTAATTCACCTGTTGATGTATATGGTCCCAAATACTTTATTTTATCCTTAGAAGATTATACCTCTCGGTTATCTGCTGGTTTATATAATATCACCAATACTAAAAATGCTAGGCGAATTAGTATTCCTGATTTTTATAAAACAATACATATTGATTGTAAAACTCGCGAAGGTTCATTAACAAGAGCACAAAAATATTCTATTGACGCTGTTAAAGAATCAAGTAATCTGAATAACAATACTAGTAGTTTAAATAATAAATTATCTGGTCCTACATCTGGTTCTGCTTTTGCTATTATACCATTACAAGGGATTACTAACTTGAGACCTGAACCTTATATGAAGTTTGGTAATGATGTTGAAGTGTTTAAGCGAAATTATGCATCAGCTGTTGTGTTAGATAGATTCACTGTTCGTTTAACTGATGATAAAGGTAATCTTGTTAATTTAAATGATAATGATTGGTCTTTTTCTTTAATAGTTGAAGAAAAATTAAATTAAATTAAATTAATTTTATATAAATTGTTGTTCTGTGATATAAACTGGTAATATATCTTTCTCGGTTTTTAATAATTCTGGTTTTTCTATTTTCCATTCAAGTGTAAGTGGCACGGTAGTTGCTAATGGAGATTTGCTGGTCCAATTTAATTTATTTAAAACACAGTATAATTTTTTCAGGCGATGAATTAGTCCGCCTGCATTTCGCGGAGGCACGTGTTTTACGGCCCATTCAAATTGGAGTGATTGTGTTTTTGTTTGAAATCCACTTACCAAGCATACATGAGTCCAACCGGGTCCTTTACTTGCGGTGTATTTTGCGCCTCCACTTATCTCTCCATTATGTTTTCTCAAGCGTTTTATAGGGTCAGGTGAAACCCCTGCATAAGTACATCCTTTGTTTTGAATGATATAAAATTGCCACGGTTCTTCTATATCATTCACCTTTACATCCGTCATATTACTTATACTAGAAAAAAATAAATTATTTTAAACTATCATAATTGTGATCTCAATATCATGTTTGATTGAATTGATGGTTCAGGCGGATTCGGGAGCATACTAATTAATGCTTCTACGCAATTATGTATATCATAGATTGTATTATCTGATAATATCGGCAGTTTACCCTCTTCTGCGCGTTTTTCGTTTTCGGGATCAATATGTGCTTTAACTTGTTTTTTATATGTTTCATTTGAGCTGTTATTTAAATATTCAGGTAACACTTCTCTCCAATCCAAAAACGTTAAAGCCCCGGAGTATTTGTTTAATACCCATGGAAGGTTTTTTACAATAGTATTAAAAAACCTATTATCATTTCTGGAAGGATTTTTTTCCATGACATATTTCATTGAATCATATAGTGCTACTAGGTCATATGATGTATTAGGTCTAGAACAAGACAAAAGGTCCTCTGCTTTTTTTTCTAACCAGTTTAACCCACATTCATAAAAAGGATAACCACCTTTTTTCATTAAATTATCATATATAGCTTTACTATTTATCCTTTCATTCAACCAAAAATAAGATCTTCCATAATCTATTATTTTAACAATATATCTTGATTTAAATGATATTGTATTCCCTTTATAAATATATTCATAATTAATGTGACTTATGTCATCACCGTTAATTTCCATTAATTGTATATTACCTATATGTAAATCGTAATGAGTAAATGTATCATCTAACATTGCTAACGGAATATATACTTGAAGTAAAACGTTCACTAATTCTTCCTCAATAAATGTAGCAGAATCAGGACTTTTTAAATAATCTTGTAATGATTTACTACTACTAATAGAAGATTTTTCATTAGTTGTTGAAGATAACCATTGAATAAGAATAGCTTGGGTATTATTCGGAATACATTCAATCTCAGTATCAAACCCAATATCAAAAAACGTCTCGGGATCTGGTGGTGGTATATATTGGATTAAATCTGTTATCTTTTTGGCAATTATACCTTCAGGAGTATAATAATAATCATATGTCTTCACAAAGCAAGATAATTTGTTCAAATAATTATTTATAAAAAAATGACCTACAATATATTCATAAAATAAATTATCACAAGAAACGCGATCACGAGTAAATATAAAACTAGATAATCTAGACAATGAGTAGCGGCCGGGAGGGTGAGTATTACAATATTTTAATACAGCATAAGAATTTTGATAGCTGTAGGGGGGTGAAGAGTAGTCAGCGGGGGAAAATTCAATTAGTTTTACATTTGTAGGATTAATCGCATACATCTGATCAAAATTTGGTTCAACCACATGTTTACTTATCATTTTATTTGGCAGTAAATTATAATCTGAAAATAATGCATTTATTATATCTACATTATAATTTACTGCCAAATAGAAGGATAAATTATAATCATTTTCGCTTATGGGGGGGTGATGATTTATGTTTGTTTTTTTTTGCTGGCGTGTTTTTCTGGATTTTGCTGTGAGATTTTGTCCTTGTATTGGGACTTTTGATAGTGGTTGAGGTTCATTTTTTGGTTTATAAGTTCCACTCACCCCACTCACCCCCCCAGCAATACAGCGATTATTATGATGTTTTTTATTAGTAAGATTGCGACGATGTTTTTTATTAGTAAGATTGCGACGATGTTTTTTATTAGTAAGATTGCGACGACGATGTGTTTTTCTAGATTTTCCCATTATATATATATATATATATATTACATACATAATGTATAAATAAACTGCATTTATTTAAATAATCAATAACTACTTACTTTTATTACGATTGATAGTAAGAATTATTAAAGTTTATTTATATATTTTAGTTTTTCAAATATTGATACAAAAAATGTAAAAAAAAACGATTCTGGGTTTGACGAATGTTTTTCCATTTTGGACATTTATAAATGTCCATTTTTGAAAAGTGCCTATTAATATATGAAAAAACCCTAAAAAAGTGACTTGTGACTGAAATGCTCTCGTTTTGATTTTTTGTTGAAAAATGTTGTGACGATAATTTTTTTATAAAAATATGTTTTTTTGTAAAAAAGTATTTAGGCATTTTTTTGTTAGAATAATATATAACAAATGTTAACAAAAAAAGAGCAAAAAATAGTAAAAGAATATGTGTGTGAAAAATGTAATTTTAAATGCTGTAAAAAAAGTAATTATGAAAATCATTTATCTACACGCAAACATAAAACTTTAACAAATTTAACAGAAAAAAATGAAAAAAGAGCAGAATTATTATGTAATAATTGTAATAAAGAATATAAATCAAGAGAAGGGTTATGGTATCACAAAAAGAAATGTAAATTAGAAGAAAATACAGTTATTAATGAAAATACTGTAATTCCACCACATAAAGAAGATATAAAAGCATTAACAGATTTAGTATTGGAACTAGTGAAAAGCAACACTGAATTACAGAAACAAATGTTAGATGTATGTAAAAACAGTAATACAACAATTAATAGCAATAGCAATAACAAAACATTTAATATGCAAGTATTCTTGAATGAAAAATGCAAAGACGCAATGAATATTATGGATTTTGTAAATTCAATGGATTTACAACTCTCGGATTTGGAAGAACTTGGTGAACTCGGTTATGTGGAAGGCATCTCGCGACAAATGATTAGAAAATTAAGTGAATTGGATGTTTACAAAAGACCGATCCATTGTAGCGACTTAAAGAGAGAAACCATTTACATCCGTGATAACGGTGTTTGGGAAAAGGAGACGATTACCTACGATAAACTAAGGAAGGCAATTAAATATGTAACCGCAAAGAATGGGTATTTGTTGGAACCTTGGCGTGATGCGCATCCGCAGTGCATGAATACACAACATCCGTTGAACGACGTCTATGTAAGAATTATGAGTCAAGCCATGGGCGGCAGAGGCGAATTTTCTGATAGTGAAAACAAAATAATCAAGAAAGTATCCAAGGTTATCACGATAGATAAGAGTGATTATTAAAAGACCGCGTTAAAAAAAACACTAAAAAAAAGACATAAAGGTTAATTTATTATTATATATAATAAACTAAATAAATGAGCGATACTACTACGACAGATAAAAAACTTGAAAAGGTCATGAATAAATTGGAGAAGGAAGGAATGGAAAATGTGAAAGAACTTCAAAAAAAGGAAGGACTGATTCCAACTGAACAAAGTTTGATGAATTTAATGCAAAAAGGCGCCGATGAATTTGAAAAAGAAATGGGACGAAAAATGAATTATGGAGAGATGCGTGAAATGTATGGTTAAATAATTTAATAAAGAATGAAAAATTTATATATTATACAATTTATATATTATACAATTAATATATAAATATGACAACTTCAACAATAGACACATCGGCTCTAAGAAAATATTTAAAAAACGTGAAAGATGATTGGAATTATATTACAGCATTAGACTTTTATAATGAGTATTATTTGAAAAAGAAGAAATATTATTTAATAGATTTGAGAGGAGAGAAAGAATATAAAAAAATGCATATCAAAGGCGCAAAGAATATATTTTGGCTCAACATATTAGATGAAAAAAATTTGAAAAAATTGCCGAAAGATGAACCGATATTTTTAATATGTTATGTGGGACACACAAGTAGTCAAGTATTAACTTTATTGAAGTTGCTAGGATATAATGTAGTATCTATAAAATATGGTTATGGATTATCGCCAGTGAAAGGAGTTCCAGTTGCGGGATGGTTAGACTATGGATTGCCGACGGTAAGTAGTAAATAAAATATAAATAAAAAATTGAATAATTTGATAAGTTAAAAATAATAATTAACTTATCAAATAAGAAAA
>Ga0208542_1000377_pt1 | contig 20808 bp, 40 predicted proteins | sample DEB08_DNA_3_FD_185495 | JGI IMG/M metagenome (GOLD analysis project Ga0208542, IMG submission 185495) | Aqueous microbial communities from the Delaware River and Bay under freshwater to marine salinity gradient to study organic matter... | ecosystem: Environmental > Aquatic > Marine > Coastal ... | reverse complement strand
TTGATTGTTATTTCTTGATGATGAGGTGGTTGTCCATCTCGCCGTTGAGCGAAAAGTCGTCAAAATCTGAAGCGTTGAATAATGACAGAAGGTTTTGGTTGAGGTCTATTCTCCAAAGATTTATGTCATTGGATGCCTTGAATCCGACATGGTTTTGTTTTCCTTTCTGCCATAGACCGTATTGTTGAAAACCTAAAGCTTTCCAGAACTTGTTTGATTCCAGGTCGACTCGGCAACGGAGTGTCACTCCTTTGCGTTGGAATGTTTCACAGAAGTCTCGGACGACGGCTATTAGTGCGCTGCCGTAATCAAGTCGTCTGGCGTCATCTCTCACCGCGATTTGTTGGATTTTTGCGTAGCTGTGATGTCCTTTGCCTGGTGTGAGTAGGACGTATCCGACTGTGTCCGTGTTTTTTTCACAGATGAAGACCACGAAGTTGCGTTCTCCTCCGAAGACGTATTTGTCCCAGATGGTTTTTTGTATGAATCCAACTGCTGACGCATTTTCTCGTTGCAGTTTGTCAATGAAAGCGATGTCTAGTTGTCGAGAGTTTCTTACCACTAAATCTTCTTTCTGATAAAGAATGTTGATTAGTCCTGTGGCGCAGTCAAATCTTCCTAGATTCATGGCGTATTTCCTTTTATTGGTTGTTGGCGGGGTGGGTCAGGTTAGTGGTTGATGTCGAACCAGTTGGGCCAGATGTTGCCTGGGTGGAGGCCGATGCGGATGGCGTAGTGGTCGGCTTGGTAGGTGCTGATGGTGGTTTTGGGGTTGTGCCACCGGTTGATGGTTTCGCGTGAGACGCCGAGGAGTTCGGCGGCGCGGGTGGGGCTGGTGGGGAGGTGTTTGAGTAGGTGGGTGGTGTGGTAGCGGGGTTGGTGTGGTCGTCGGCGTGTCATTGGTTGTCGAGTTGTAGGAGTTGTTGGGCGATCCATTGGGCGACGGGTGAGGCTACGCCGTTGCCGCATTGTTTGTATCGGTGGGTGTCTGATTGTCCTGCTGTCCAGTCGTCTGGCCAGCCCATCAACCGTTCACATTCAAGTGGGGTGAGGCGTCGGACTGCCATTGTGGTGGCAATGGCGTGGCGGTCGGTTGAGGTGAGGCTGAACATCGGGTCACCTGGTTGGCTGATGCCTGCGCCTTGCGGCCCGTTGTGGTCTTGTCTGCCAATCATGTTGCCTTGCAATCCGAAGGCGACCATTGGTGTGTTGCCTCCGCCGGTGCCCATTTTGCTTGTGAGTGTTTGGGTGATGCCGTGTTCTGCGATGCGTGCAGCGTCACGGTATGAGTTCTCAAACACGATGGGGTCTTCGGTTGGCTGGGTGACGACGTGGACATCGTGACCGTGCATTGCGTTGAGGGTGAAAGAAACGCCATCTTCTGTTGTGACTGCGTTGCCTTTGCTGCCTTGATAGTTCAGCATCACTGGTTCGGTTTCGTAGGCGATGACTGGTTCATTGTCGCCTCGTTTGACTTCTGCTCGAAGTGTTGGGACGATGCCGTCGCTTGGTTTGGTGCCGAGTCTGACCATTGCACCGGGTTGGAAGACCATCGGTTCTTGCACGATGACGGTGGTGGCGCGTGTGTCGCCTTGGTCGAAGGCGTTGAGTGTGGGGTTGGGTTGGTTGGCGACCCATGTTTCGTCGTCGGTTGCTGTTTGAGGCCGCTTCGATTTGGTGTAGACGGCGTGTGGACCTCGTGCGACGAGCGAAGGTACGACTGGGTCTTCGCTGATGATTGGTTTGTATTGCGCATTCTTGCCTTGATTGAATGCGCCCCGGTCAATGAGAATGGGCGGTTCTTCAATGACTTGTAGCAGGTTGCTATGTGCGTCCTGTCCGTTGTAGCCGTTCTTCATTCGCCAGGTGAGGCTGCCCGCGACATCATCACCACCGCCTCGAGGGCTTGCTGGAGTCTCGCTGGCAGGTTCTTCCCGCGTCGCTGCGCCCGCCTGAGTATCCCTTCGCACGCTTTCGCTGACAGGTAGTAGCGGGTCGGGACATCGTGCTGCGGTTGCAGGATCGAAGACAGAGATGAGGAACACTCTTCGACGCCGTTGTGGGACTCCGAAGTATTGCGCATCCAGCACCCGCCATTCCGAGAAACACGACCCTGCTTCATCCATTTCGGTGAGGACTTGCCCGAAGTCGGCACCTGCTCCGGACGATAAGGCTCCTGCGACGTTTTCCCAAATAGAGATTCTTGGGTATTTTCCATTGGTTAGCTCCCTTAGTTCTTTGATGATTCTGACGCCTTCGTAGAATAGGCCTGACCGTGCGCCTTGCAGTCCTGCCCGTTTGCCTGCGACCGATAAGTCTTGGCATGGTGACCCCCACGCGACAACGTCGATGACGGGTGCGTGGGCGAGGATGTGTTGACCGGTGAGGGTGGTGACGTCGCCCCAACGTGGCACGTGCGGCCAATGCTTCTCCAGAATCTTGGTGGCGTGTTTGTCCCATTCGCATTGGAACACGGTCTCCATACCAGCGTTCTCCAAGCCGAGGTCAAACCCGCCGACACCGCTGAACAGTGACAGGACTTTCATTAGCCGAATGTCCTTTCGGTGAGTTCGTTGAAGAGTCGTCCTGTGTCATCGGTTGCGATGACGATGGCTTCGTCGTGCTCGCATCCCCAATCTCGAGAGAAGCAGTAACGGCTGCGTTGCTCGCTGTCCAAGTTCTCAATGACGTCGTGTTGGTCGCTGGTCGTTGTCCAAGTGGTCATCGGCTCTCCTTGATGTTGGCGAGGTGGAAGGTGACGGCTTCTTTGATGAGTTCGCTGACGCTCATGTCTCGGCGTTTCGCTTCTCGTTCGATGTCGCGTCGGAGGCGTGTGTCGCAGCGGAATGACACCATCGGGTAGGTCTTCATGGTCAGCCGACCTTGACGGTGTTGCGCTTGACTTGGTCGATGTCGTATTTGAGTTCGGCCTTGGCTGCCTGCAACTCGTTCATCCACAGCCAGAGAAGTGACTCTGCTTCGTCGGCAACATCGACGGCTGTTTCTAGTGCGGTGAGGCTGGTGTTGAAGCCTGCGCAGGCGTTGATTGTTTCAATCAAGTCCTTGAGGCGGGTGCGGTCTTTCTTCCATTGGGCTTCGTTGAGCTTTTTCATTTGTTGTCTCCTTGGTTGTGATTATTGATTAGGCGTTGCGCTTGTTGTGGAAGTGGCAGGTTTCGCAAACCTCTGGGTAGTAGGTCTTCATCTCTTCAACTTCTGCATCTGTCAGCAAAGACCAGATGGTGCTGCTGGTGCGGACGGTTTTGAGGTTCGGCTTTTGTTCAACGATGTAGCGAAGTGAACCGCCTGCGTGTTCTATGCAGGTGGTTGCGCCGTTGAGGTCTTGGTAGAACCTTGCCTTGGTGGTCTTCATTGTTTTCTCCTTTGTTGTGTGGGGCTTGTTCCCCATGTATGACAAGGTAGTGGCTTTGTCAGACAAATGCAAGTCTTTCGGCAAGATTTTTCAAGAATCTTGCCAAATGGCGTGGTTATTGGGTTTCGTGGGACGTCATGGGGCTGGGTGGGGTGTGCCGGGTGCAGGTCGGCGGCCCGCTTGGGGTGACGTGGAGGGTGACCTGGTTGGAGCATCGCGGGCAGCGCCACGTCACTCGTCGTCGGTTTCGTCTTCTTCGCGTATCCATGCTCTGGCGATTTTGGCTTTCTGGATGTGTGAGACGGCTTCGCAGAGGCCGATGGTTTCGGCTGCGGTCTGGTTGGGTGATGCTTGGACGAGGAACTGTTGTTCGCCTTGTTCGTCTTCGACGATGGCGATCATGAGGTAGCGGATGCACCAGCCGGCGCCGACGGAGTTGATGTAGAGCTCGAGTGGGTCAGTCTTCTTCGTCATCGCCACCGTCGCAGCATGGCTTGGTGGGGACCGGTTCGCATCCGCACGGTTTGGTTGGGTCGTTCGGGTTCATGTTCTGCTCCATCCAAGGTTGGCTTGTTGCGAGGTAGATGTCAATGCCGTTGTGTTCGCCATGTGGTTCGAGTACGCCTCGGCCGACTTGTACGGCGATCCATTCGTCGAGGGTGAGTTTCATTTGCGGTCGAGGCTAATCGGTGGCGACCAGGACGCTTCCCAATGCCTGCCCGGCTTCAACGCAACTTGGAGGTTGCCTTCTTGGTCGAGTGTGACGAGGAGGTAGATGCCGCCGGTGCGGTAGGCGTTCATGACGTCGGTGGCGTCGATGGAGGCGACCCAGCGTGCGTGGGCGTCGTGGTCGGCCATGACGGTGATGAACTTGGGTGTGAGGTAGTCGTTGTCGGGTTGGGTCATAGGGCTGCGTCCAGTTCGGCGAGTTTGGTTTGTTTGTGTTCATGCACCATGGATAGGCAGCCGAGGTATCCGGCTGCGTCGACGACGGTGTCGCGTTTCCATGTGCCTCGGTCGAGGTTGGTGGAGAGTCGGGCGAGTTTGACGCACACCATGAAGGTGACGGCTTGTTCGACGGTGAGCATGATGCCGGTCATGGTGTGGAACAGTTCTTTGACTTTGTAGTAGTCGTCGAATGGGTGTGAGTATTCGTTTTGGCGTGGCCCGGTGATGAGGTGGTGGGCTTCGGTGAGGATGTCTGCGCCTGCCATCGGGTCGTGGTCGGGTTGGGCGTAGGCGTGGTTCACGATTCTTTTCTTCCGATGCGGTTGATGAGACGCTGAAGCACGTCAACGAGTTGGAGTTGGGATTTGGCGAGGTTGTTGACTTCGTGGCGGAGACGGTCGGTCTTGTAGACCAGCATGCCTACGACGATGCCGTTCAAGAGGATGATGAGGTTGGTCATAGTTCGACACCTTGGGCGATGTGGAGACGCAGACGGCTGATCGTGGCCTCGAGCACCTCAACGTGTTTCTTGTAGGCGTCAATCTCGTGCATCGCAGCGTTGAGGCTGTCTTCCAGGTTGTCGCGGATGTCGGTCACACCTTCGAGCGCGGTGGATAGTTCCGCGATGCGAAGTTGTGCCTCCTCGTTCATTTGGCGGAGCATGTCGGGGTCGTAGGTCATTTCTTGTTCCTCCTGGCTAGTTCTGTTTTGAGTGCTTTGATTGCTGCCTCCAGCCGGTCGACGTCGGTCGGGCCGACGAAGACACGTTGGAGGAACTCGATTGCGTCACGAATCTCTTGCTTCGTCATGTTCGGTGTTGCGGGTGCCCCGCCCCGGCTGACGCAGGGCCAGCCAGAGCAGGGCGAACCACAAGGCCACGACGCCACCGAGGGCGGCGAGCGTGACCTCGGTGGTCACTACCACATCTCCTTGGAGTCGTCCTGCTTGGCGGGTTCGACCTTGGCGGCGTAGAGCTTCGGTGCGTTGAACGCAGCCGACTTCTTCTCTCCGTCACCGGTGTATTTCACCGACAGGGTTGCGCCGACGAGCGTGGAGACGCCCGCCTTCTCGGCTGCTTCGCGGATCGCTTTGACCATCTGGCCGCGCACCCACAGGTTTGATGCGCCGGTCGGCTGGTCGAGGGTGAAGACGAAGACGTAGCGCGGGTCGCCGTTGTCGTAGGTCTTGGCGTTCCCTGCCGGGTCTCGGTCCTCGAGTTTGGTCACCGCGGTGACGACACCCGTGTGGATGTCACCGACCTTGGTGAACTTGAGTGCGGGCAGTTTGGGACCGCCTGCGGTTGATTGCATGAACTCATCTGACATGATGATGCTCCTTGATGGTGTAGTGGTTGCTTTCTGGGATGTATTCCAACTCGACCCGATTCGCGTAGATGTCTTGGAACGTCGACCAAACTCGTTCGGCGTCGATCCATGACAAATCCGCCAGGGCGAATCCTGCACTCGGGTAGTGCTTCCCGGTGCGAAGCGTGCAGATGCTTCTCACCAGGTCTTTGTCGATGTGGCCTTCCTGTCCGGCCACTTCGAGAAGTATGCGTGCGATGCCGACGCGGCGTTCGGTCGGCGGGTTCATGCTGATCGCACCGAACGCTTCGTCGGAGATTTCGCGTATCTCGGCGCGGAGGGTGTCGCTGATTGCGTTGAAGCGTTGCTTCAACACTGCGACGTCTGCGGGTGGAACGAGTTGACCTTCAAGGATGCTCACTTCTTCACCTTCTTCTGTTCGCGAAGTTCGGATTCAAGTTGACCGAGGCAGATGTTGACGGATGCCCACCACTTCTTCTGTTCGGGCGTCCACCGGTCTTTCGGCGTCGTGATGAGTTCACGCAACTCGAAGAACACTGCTTGCACTCTCGGGAAGGAGTGATTGACGTAGGACTTGACGAATGACGGTGACGGCAGATTGGCGCTCACTTCTTGACCGCCTTCTTCTTGACCGCTGGCTTCTTCTTGACGGGCAGCGGGTCGGGGTCGGGCATGAACGGCGCGGAGTGCTCGGTCTCCAACTCGACGATGCGTGCCAGCAGGATGTCGAGCTGCGCTTCGTTCATGTCTGGCAGTTTCACGCCGGGTACGGGCCACGTCTTTTTCAACAGTTCGCGTGCGGCGACGGGCAGGTTGTAGATGCGGGCGAGCGCATCGCTTTGGTTGAGGTCGGCAGAGGCGGCGACTCCAGTTGTGGGCGGAACTCCGTCTGTGGCCGCCGCCTCCGCATGCACTTTGATGTGCAGGTCTTTACGCTTGCGCCAGGCGCGGACGTCCATCGCCATCTTGGCGGCTTCCCACCCGGCGACGAGGTCAAGTTCGTAGAGGTCGAACTTTGCCTGTCCGGCTGGGAGGTGGATGATGACGCCGCGGGTCTTGTCGAGTTCGGGCATCGGTGTGCGTTCTTTGGTGCGCCAGTCGTAGATGTATTCGGCGTTGGCGTACATCGCCATCTGGACTGCGATGGCGTTGATCGCGTACTCGATGTTGCCGGTCTTCAGATCGAAGATTTGTTTGCGTTTGCGGTTGCGGAATCGGGCGATGCGGTCAGCGGTACCTGCGTACTCGTACTTCTCGTTGACGAGCAGCACTTCAACGAGGCGCGGGTCGATGATGACGCCGTGTCGGGTGATGCCTGCGACGTAGGAGTCGACGTCGGCTTGCAGACCGGGCAGGATTGCGGGCTTCTGGCCGAGGTCAATCGCCTGGGTGAGTTGGTGCAGCGCGGTGCCGATGTTCGCTTTGCTCGATGCACCTGCTGCTTCGATTGCCTGCTGGACGATGCGGTCGAGTGATTGTTTGTCGTCGAGGCATGTTGATGCAGCGACGAGCAGGTCGTTGCGATGCACGAGACCTGTCGCGGTCATGCGACCTTTCCACGCGGTGAGTGCACCTTCATCGTCGAGACATTTGGCGATCGTGGTGACGCGGGTGAACGATGTTTCTTTACCGCTGGTGGTGATGATGCGGTAGCGACCCCATCGGTCTTTGGGTGCTTCGGCGGTCGTGAACTCGTCGGCGTTTGTCATTGGGCTGGCGGGCCTTTCCTTGTTGTGGGCTTATTGGGAGTGAGAGAACCTTAGCGGGGCGGTGTAGGACGGTCAAGCATAGCGAGCAGTTCGGCCCACACCTTGGCTGGCATGACCGCATACCATTCGTCGACGTCTTGGCTGCCGCGACGTTTGACGATGACGGTGCCGGTCCAGGCGCGTGCGTTGCCCATCTCGTTGGCGAGCTCTTTCATGTAGCCCGCCAAGTCAATCTTCTTCTCGGCTTTGACCTCGATGCAGACGCCTGGCAGGCCGTCGATGTCGCCACGGTCGTCGGTCCAACCGGCACGGCTGCGTTCGGCGTTCACCCATCCGTACTTTCGTAGCCATTTCGCTACTAAAAGCTCCGCTGCGTTGCCTTTACGTTTATTTGGATGGGCCATGAACCTTGAGCCTACGACGGCGACGTGCTTCCTTGGTGCGTTCCTTGGTGGTGAGTCCACCCCAAACACCGATTTCTTCGTTGGAGATGGCGTGCTCAAGGCATTGGATTCGTACCGGGCATCGGTTGCAGTACGTCTTGGCTTCGATGACGAGACGCTTCACGCCTTCCTCGAAGAAGATGTCGCCTGAGACGCCGTAGCAGAGTGCGTGTTCGTGCCACTTCGGTTTGCGTAGGACGAAGACGTTGTCTTCGTTTGACCAGTTATCGAGTGTTTCGGTCACGGCGCTTCAACAGTTCTCGGAGTTTGTCGGCGTCACGCTGCTGGAAGTATTCCGACCAGATGCGAACCGATTGGATGAAGCAGGCGATGAGCACCGCGCCGAACAGGTAGAGCTCCCACGTCGAGTAGGTGTCGTCGGGGTTCTCTGGTCCTGTCATCCAGAGTCCGATCCACGCGGCGGTGAAGCCGGTGAGTATCCATAGTTTGTGTGTCGGTTTCATTGTCCCTCCTTTGGGTCAGATTCGACCATAGGGCATCACGGTTGCAAGGTGGTGGATGCTTTGCGCCAGGTCGTCCACTGCTTCCAGCCGCCAACCTGCCAGATGGCGAGGGCCGCTCTAGCGGAGGTGTGCGGGTCGAGCAGGTCTTCGCAGCGGGTCACTATTTGCATGGCTTGCAGATAACCGTCGGGCCAATACCGGTTCGGTCGGCACCACGACTTCGTGTGAATCTGCCAGGCGGTCCACGAGACCTGGTTGTCCCCGCGCACCGTGTTCAGGCATCGGGACTCGAAGTAGGTCACCGCCCCGACCATCGGCAGCTCTGCCTCGGGCCAGCCGACCTCACGGGCGATGTCTATCCAGCCTGGGCAGGATTGCCCGTCAGCGACCTCCAGAGGCCGTCTCTGGGGTTCTGGGGCTTGGGTGGTGGTTGTGGTGGCTTTGGGCTTCTGCGGGGCTGTAATCGCTTCTGGTGCGGTCTGCGGGGCTTCTGCCGCCATCGCTGGCATCAGCCCGAGGAAGGCGGCGAAGGTAAGGATGAGGGCCGCTGTGGTGGTTCTCATGGTGTCTCCGTTCTAGGTATGACCGCATCAGCCAAGGAGGAAACTGATGCGGGGCGGTCGACTCGTGACGCCCGCCGAGGCCGAGGACCTGCCGTCATCGAGCCTAGTGGACGCCTCCTTGGCTAATCCAAAGAAAACCCTACCTGAACTCGGTCCGATTCAAGAGCTTCACTTTGACGACCATTCCGACGGGGATGTGGGCGACGGAGTCGATTTGGTCGGTGCCTTCGATGCGGGTTTGGTAGAGGGTGACGTGGTCTGGTTTGCCGCCTTCGTGGGTGGGTAGCAGCCAGCCGACGCTGTGGACGACGCAGGGTGTCGGGTCGATTTCTCCGATGTGGAGCCAGCCTTGGTCGTCGCTGTGGGTGTCGTGCCAGGTGATGAGGGCGAGGCTGCCGAACTCTTCTAGTCGAGCCATACGACGTACTCCCCGGTGACGCGACCCTTGTCGGGGTCGATGAAGTGGAGGCGTTGCGATGGTCGTGATTGGGCGGCGAGATGCTCTGCGGCGTAGGCGTTGGAACTCTCCGGGCTGCCGGTGATGAACACGCGGTTGCCGTTGCCGATGGTCGCCGAAATCGGGTTGTGCCAGTGACCCATGTAGCAGTCGTCGAACGCTGGTACGACGCCCGCAGCCCACGCGGATACTCGTTTGATGATGCCGAAGAGCGGTGTGCCCGAGTAGGTGCGTATTTCGTCGCCGTGGACGAGCAGCACCTTGTAGGCACCGATGGCGAAGTGCTGGTACCAGTTGTCTGATTGTTGCCAGGTGACGTGGGCGATGTCCTTGGTTCTGTCTTGGACGATTCGGTATGCCATGCGGTCGACGTTGTCGCCTTTGGGCATGACGCCGTATTTGCCGATGCGGCCGTGGTTGCCGAACTCGCAGACGACGCGCACGTGCTCAAACTCTTGAGCCAGGTCGCGGACCAGTTTCTCGATGATGCGTGCGCACTCGAAGAGCTGCTCGAACAGGTGTGCCTCGATTTCGTAGACCTGCGACTCGTAGATGCCGACACCTTCGACCATGTCGCCGCCGAGCATCAGGACTGCTTCACGGACCGGGTGGTCTTGGCGTTGAATCTTCGTTATCTCAACGATTTTGTCGGCGAACAAATCCATTCGTTTCGCCAGGGTGTCGATGCCGTAGGTGACGGTCTTCTTGCCCAACTGCCAGTCGGTGGCGTGGATCAACGCAACTTCGGCCTTGCGGCGTCGCTTATCCACGGGAGGGCGCTTGACAGCGAGTCCTCTGCCGGAAGCCTTGGCGGCCTCATACGCCGCTGTGTAGACCGCGTTGACGAGGTCGTCGGTGCGACGCTTGTTTGCCGCCGCTTCCTGCTGGGCTTTCTTGAGCAGTCGTTGGAGTTCGTCGAGTTCCCGCTGGTGGTCATACGCGGTCACTGTTCGGCCTGCTTCTGGATGTCGACACGTATCCGCTGGATTGCGGAGTACGAGACGTTGAAGCCCGAAGATTTCACGACCCGACAAATCACCGACGTCGAGAACGACCTGTCCAAGCAGGCTTTCTGAAAGTCCTTCCAGCCTTCCTTGCCGAGATGTGCTTCCAATCTCGTCTCGGTTGACGTGACGTTAGGACGCTTTGCGGCCTCCGACCTTATTGCGTCGAACAACTCTCCCATTCCCTGTCTCCTTTATGTGCCACTCGAGGTGTGAATCCACCTTACCCTCGACCCGCTGAACCGTGGTGGATACCCGGTCGAGGGCATCCATGACCGCCCCGTGGTCCCGACGGTTCTCCTTACGGAACATGGTGAGCAGGGTGACGATGACGGTACCTACCGCCGCCACCACCGCGGAGATGACGAGAGCCCAACCCTGGTCAAGCATTCGGATTCACCAGCCTGATGTGCCACGGCTCGGCACCCTTGCCGTTCGCATCGCCCAGCACCTCGTGGCTGAAACCGAACTTCTCCTCGTTGGCGAGCAGCCACTCGAGTATCGGGCCGCTGGCGTTGGCGACGTCGACGGCGATGCCGTAGAGGTGACGTGAACCGCGAGCCTTGTCGTTCGCCGGGTCGTCGATTGGTGCAGCCATCGGAGCCATACCCTTCTTCAACCACCACGTCCGACCTTCCCACGTGCGGCTCGACTGACCTGGAATCTCACGCTTCACATAACGCGCCAAGAACCCGGCCTTCTGCTGCTCGATGCTGCGGAACGTGTCACCCGACGACGTCGGTTTCAACGTGATGCCGTCAGCCTGCGCGGCCGCAACCATCCGTTCCCAACGCTCCGCCGCACATTTCTCGAGCTTGCCGCCACCGGTGATCGGCACCAGCATGTCGGGTGTTATCTCGGACGGTTTCTTGCCTTTGAGATGTTCGCACCAGACGACGGGTTTGACCGGCCAGTTCGGGCGTGGCATGCCACTACTTCTTCTTGGCTGGTTTGCCGAACGCCTCGGCGATTTCTTCGGTCGTCAACTCTCCGTCGGTCGACGCGGCTGCGAGCTTCTGCACGACCTGAATCACCGCCATGAAACCGGCGAGGGCTGCGGCTTTGCTGACGCTGACACCGAGCACGGCACCACCGGTGACCGCGGGAAGGGCGTTGGCGAGGAACAGCGAGAAGAGTCTCTGGCCAAGGTCGAAGAACTTGGCGATGGTCGGATTCGATTTGATGCTCACTTCAGTCGTCATTGTCTTTCTCTCCTTCGGTTGCTACGCCTGCCAAGTGTAGTGCGAGCGAAAGAAACGTGAAGAACAACGCCCAGTTCTGCACCGCCCCGGAGAGCGTCATGATGGTGATGGCGGATGCTCCGAGGGTGAAGCCGAGGGCGAGCATCTCTTTGCCCAATCTGTTGAACATTACTTTCTCCGCCGCAGGGCTGGTCCGACAGCCACAAGGCTATTCGCAACGGCGATGAGTGTGCGACGTTGACCGACGTCAATGTTCTGGCCGACCATCCGATAGGAGTCGAAGACGCCTGCGAACACGTTGACTTCTTCCTCGAAGGCTTCCTTGACTTCTTCGGGTGCGTCGTTCAACGCCTGGGCGATTGCCTCACCCTCGACTGCGGTGAGCAGTTCTGGTTCGATTGCGGCGAACACTTCTTGCAGTTGCTCGACTGGCACCTCGTCTAGTGGTGCGGTGGTGATGACGTTGACTGCTTCGGCGACGGAGGGTTCAGCCGGGACGACGTAAATCGTGGTGCTGGGAACAGGCTGGGCGACGGTCGTGGTCGTGGTCGTGGTGGCTTCGGTGGTGGTGGTTGCAGGTTCGGTCGTGGTGGTCGTAGGAGGAATCGTGGTTGTGGTAGTTGGCGCGACAGTCGTGGTGGTTGGTGCCTCGGTCGTGGTGGTTGGTGCCTCGGTCGTGGTGGTCGGCGGTTCAGTTGTCGTGGTCGTAGTTGTAGTGGTCGTAGTGGTGGTTGAAGTCGTGGTCGTAGTGGTAGTTGGGGTAGTGGTCTCGGGCGGAACATAGACCGTCGTCGTCGTGGTTGTAGTGGTGGTTGAAGTCGTAGTTGTAGTCGGTGCTTCGGTGTTCGTCGTCGTCGGCTCGGTCGTAGTGGTCGGTGGCAACGTGGTCGTGGTGATTGTGGTCGTTGTCGGTGGCTCGGTCGTAGTCGTCGTTGCCTCTGTCGTGGTGGTGGTTGCCGGTGGCTCTGGCTCGAAGACGCTGAACCATGATTCGGGCGCGGTGGCCCAACCGTTGCCGGTGTACCAGAGCAGCGTGACGTGCGCACCGCCGCCGTTCTCATACCACCACACGGTGAGCTCTTTCGGTTGACCGTCGGAGAAGTCTGCGTCGACAGTTTGCCCGCAGCCGCCGCCACGGTCGTACCAGTCGTCGATCACGAGCGTGTCGTTGAGATACATCTTTGCTCCATCGTCGGACGCGATGCAGAGGTAGTAGGTTTCGTCGGTGGGCGGGTCAATCCAACCCTCGAACCTGATGACGACATCCTCGGAGATGTCGGTGCCCATGATCGGGCCGCCGCCCCACTGATACTCGATGCGTGGGGCTACGCCGGTAGCGATGATTGGGGTGGTTGGTGGGAGTGGCGGGCTGGCGTTGTATTGGTTGAACTGACCGGTGCGATTGTCCCAGACGGTGTATGCCAACCCAGGTTGGTTATCCGCCTGTGCGGGTGACGCGAAGGCGAGAAGTACGGCGGGTAGGGCGATAAGCCCTCGTTTCACGCTCCGAGGAGTGCGGCGACTTCTGCGTCGGTCAAACCGAGAGCAGCGAGTTTCGTGCGAGCCGAGGCCAGAGCAGCGGCTTTCGCGTCGGCTGCAACCGCTTCGGCTTCGAGTGCGGCGTTCATGTCGGCTTGAGTCGCCTGCATCTCTGCCACTTCGTCGGGTGTCATGTCGCGTAGGACGCCGTTGTGCAAAGTTTTCATGTTGTTCCGAATCCGTAGATGGTGTAGGTCATGGTGATCGTGCCGGTACTCGGCGTGAAGATGATGCCGTCGAACTGCGTCGAACTGTTCTGAGTACCTGTTCGTGACTCGGAAACAAGCGAGTCCGTGTTGTTTCCAGACTGTTGATTGTATTGAAACCAAAACGGTGTAGCGGCTGCGATCTGCGGTTGGTAGATGTAGAACGCGAAGCCGCTAGGAAATGCGCCGTTTGTTGCAGTCGCGACAACCCAGTTGGACTGCGTATGACCACGAGCGCCAGACAGCGTGCCATCTGCAGCGGTGATGCGTTGGTAGGCGTAGTTCGCCGTCGTGGTCACGCCACTGGCGCGCAACTGTACGCCGACAGTGCCGGTGCTGCTGGTACTGAATGAGCCGACAATCAGATAGTTGCGATACGTCGAGGTGAACACGCCATCATCGGTCACTGTTGCAGCTGCCGTTTCGGTGGTCTGTGCCTGCACCACCGCCAAACCAGATGATGGTGCGGTGCCCCAAGTGACCCAAGAACTGCCGTTGTACGATTGCAGGCCGACGGATTCAACGTACACAAGTTGACCTTCAGCCAACGTTTTTTCGCCAGTGCCGCCGAACAATGCGTCACGTTGAGCGGTACCAGCCGCAACTGGAATACCCGTGTTGATTTGATTCACCTGTGCAGCAGTCAATACCTGACCAGCGGTAAAGGTGGGAACTGTGGTCTGTGCATTGGCTCCCATAGTGATGCTTATCCTAGCCCAACGTCAACGTCGTCAAGAGCGGAAGTGTCAAGGATGAACAAGGTGAGCAGTTGCGCCTGGCCGAGTCCGAGGGTGACGGTGTGGCTGTTGGGTGTGATGTTGTGAGTGATCTGCTCGACGTACATCGTCTTTGCCACGGTGGTGGGTGAGCCGACGGTGAAGCTCTTGGTCACAGACACGAGGTCACCTATTTCGAGTGTGGAGACGGCTTGGGCGTTCGCCTCCGACAGCCCGTTGAGCACGACGCTGATTTCGTTGAAGCGGAATACCGGGTCTTTGTATTTGTCGCGCAACTGCTGGGCGAGTGTGGTGCCTGCTGCGAGCGTGTTGAGTGGTACGTCATTCAGGCTCAAGGTCTGGACACCGAACTCGGACTGTGAGGTGGAGTCGGCTGCGGTCGCCAGGGCGAGACCCTGCACACCGATTTGGATGTTGTTGTAGAGGGTCTCGACTCCGTAGCCGACGGACAACGCCTGGTATGGGATGGCGGTTCCGCCTGCGTCACCGAAACTCAAGGTTGCTGTCCCGAACGTGAAGTCGATGCTCGACTGGAATGTTGCGGTGCCGCCACGGCTGATGAAGAACCGTCCGTCTTCGGCAATCACGACTGCGTCGATGGCGGATTTGACGTTGTCGTTGTTGTCGTAGGCGACGGTGCCGCACGTGAAGTTGCCGGTGGCGATGCTGCGTGTCGCGGTCGAGTATCCGACTTCGGGTCGGTCGAGTATCGCTGAGACGCGGGCGGAGGTCAACTGGCTGGATGGGTTGAATGCGGTGAGGTTGGTGCGGCCGAGTTGCGCGAGGTCATCGACGAGGCTGACGATGGCGCGTGAGACGTTTGGTTGCTGGTAGTCGATGTCAAGGTCTCGGACACGGCCGATGAAGAGCGGTTCGTCGCCTGCGGTGCCGCCGTAGATTTGGGCGTAGCGCATCGGGGCGATGCCGTAGCCGGACTCAACGTAGGGCGATGCGGTGTTGGAAGGGTCGAAGGCGCGTTGTGATGCCTGGTCGTCGAGGATGATGGTGGCCACGCCGATGGGCATCGGTGCGAGTTGGTCTGGTCTGCCGCGGCGGATGCTGACGGATTGCACGTATTCGGTGACGTCTGCGAAGTCGATGGTGCCGTCAAGGATGTTGGTGCCGTCGAGTTGGGAGGAGTCGAGTTGGAACTCGTTTTGGAGTAGCCCGGTGTCGAGGAGGACTTTGTAGGTTTGTCCCCAGATGGCTGTTTTTGCCATCGGTTAGACCGCCGTGTAGTAGCGCTGGTCGCCGCCGCCGAGATGGTAGGCACGCAGATAGTCGGCGATTTCCTGCCCGACCTGCTGCGGGTTCACGACACTCGAGTTCACCATCACGTTGACATTGGTTGAAGCGGGTGTGGTCGTGGTTGCACCAGCCGTACCACCCGTCGGGGTTGGCACGATCGGAATGAGGTCTGGTGCGCCCACACGCGCTGCGATCTTCGGGAAGTTCTCGGCAACATTGCCCAACTCCTCGAGCGTTTCCTTGTACCGATTCAACGCCTCGGTCTGATTCTCAATCGCCTCTTGGTATGCCTCGGCCGCATCCTTCTGACGTTTCTGTGCGGCGGTGACAGCATCCTGGAACGGCACCAGTTCCTTGTCACCTTCAGTCAGACCGGTCGTGGCGATACGCAACTGGCGGCGAGCCTCCGCCAACTTGTTCGCAACCTCGATCTGGTTGTCCTCTGCGTCGGCGACCGAGAACTTCGCCTCAGCCAACGCAATCTCCGCTTTGCGAATCTCGTCTGGCGTCGACTCTGGGTCTTTGCGAATCTCCGCCAGTTTCTTCTCCGCGTCACGCACTGCGATGATTGCTTCTTCCTGACCGAACTTGGCGCGAGCCAAACCACGCTCAGCGGCAGCCACCGCCCGCTGGGCGTCGGCAATCTCCGCCGGTGAACCCGCCTGCTGAGCCTTGAGCAGCGCAGCCTGCGCCGCGGCGACAGCCCTGTCCGCTTCGGCAACCGATTCCTGCGCCTTGCCTGCACGCTTCTGGGCGTCACCGAACGACTTGGAAGCCGACTGCGCCGACTTCAACACCTGCGTGTATTCCTTCAACTTGTCGGCTGCGGTCTTGGTCTTCTCCGCCGCACCGCCAGTCGAGCTCAACTGCTGTCTGATGGATTTGTTGTATTCATCGAGCGCACCCTGCGACGCGGCACGCGCACGGTTCTCCGCCTGGATACCTGAGATGAATCGTTGCAACTGACCCGACGTCTTCTCCAATGCCACCTTGACTTCATCGACGCCGTCCGCTGCGTCCTTGGCGGCGAGTTCCATGCGACCGAACGCCACCGGGGCAATCTTGTCGATGGTGCCGATGTCGATGCCGATCTTGCGCAACGGCGACGTGATGGCATTCAGGGCGTCAATCACATAGTTGACACCGATGATGATGTTGTTCGTGAACTGTTCCCAAACCATGATGACGAAGTTGACCATCGTCTTGAAAGCATCGGATACGCTTCCCGTCTTGGCGACGAGTGTGACGAACGCACCGACCAGGAGGCCGACGAGCACGATGATTGCACCAATACCGGTTGCGGTCAGCGATGCACCGAAGACGTAGTTCGCTGCCGAAGCCAACGCCAACGCTCCCTTGTATGCACCCCAGACTGCGACCACTGCGGTGATGACTCCCGTCATCGCCAGTAGTGATGAGGTCAGGAAGATGACGAGTGTGGTGTTGTTCTCAATGAAGGTTGCTACGAATCCGAGCGCACCGACGAGTTCTTCCAGGATGGGCAGGAATGCCGCTCCGATTGACTCGACAATCTCGTCGAATCGGTTTCGCAGAATCGTCATCTGTCCGCCCAGCGTTCCGGCTGCCGCTTCGGCCGCGCCACCAAAGTTGGCTTGCAACTCCCGCAATACCTGATCGAAGGACTGACCTTCCTTGATGTTGTCGCGCAGGGTCGGGCTCAACGCCTGCAACGCCTTCATGTTGCCATTTGCGGCTCTGGCCAACGCTTCGCTGGTCTGCTGAAGGTCGGTTCCTGTGGCTACGGAGATGTCTTGGGCGACGGTGAGTAGGTCTTGTGCTCGAGTCAGGTCACCAGTGGCAACGACGAGTGACGACAACGCCGGGCGGAGTTGGCTGTCGGAGAACGTGGTCGTCTTGGCAAGACCTTCAATGAACTTCTCCGTCGACGCCACCGCCTCGTCGGTTGCGCCGACGACCTTCTGCAACGTCTGGGCGAGGCGTTCCTGTTCAGCCTGGTCTTCGATGGCGGCTTGAGTGGCTTTGGTGGCGAATGCGGCCAGTCCGGCGAATGCCGCAGCCGACGCAGCCGTGACCGCAGCGATGCTCGGCACGAGCTTCTTCATGTCGGCATCGGCACCGCCAAAGATGTTCTTCGCTTTGTCGCCTATCTCGTTGAACCCTTTGAGCAGGTCCTTCGGGTCAGCGATCAGCTTGACAATGAAGTCACGGGTGACGGCCATGACCGCCGATTCTACTCAGTCAAACGACAGCGTCTTTCTGAGTTCTTCGTATTCCTCAAGTAGTGAAGCCGCAATCTGGGTCTTGGTCATGCCGGTGAATCGTGACAAATCCTGCGGTTCATTCCACCATGCCTCATTGAAACAATCGGTACTGAGGGTTGACTGCACCGTTCTGGTATTCCTACGAAACTCGGGACGCGGGTAGAAACGCGCCTCAAGATTCGGTTCAAGTCGTGCACCATGTTGACGCTTGAACCCCGGCACGACGCCTGGGCGATGCTGCGGGCGGTAGAAGATTCGTGCTGGGTCCTTAGTCTGCGGGTCGCCCACGACGTTGATGCGTTCGTGGAGTTGAGTCCAGACTTCGCTCCATCGGTGTCCTGGCACCGGCTTGGCGAGCGGCAACACCAAGTGCCAGTGTTCGTCGTCAGGCTGATGCGACCATGTGGTGTAGGCGAGGTACTCGAGCCCGTCGAGCTTGGCGTAGTCGAATGATTCGCCGTCCATGTCGACGACGAGACACGTCACGTTCTTGACGTTGCGGTTGCCTCGCGTCGACAGGTGGTAATACTCGACAGGCGACCAGAGATCGCGCTTGGTCTTGTCCGTGTTCTCGACGCTATGGGTGAGCAGCGCCTCAAGGCCGAGCCACGAGATGGCGAACTGCTTTGGATGGATGGTCTTGATGTCGTCGAACTTGACTGCCTTGATGTCAGTAGGCATGGCGGGCCTCCTACGGTCACCCTAGCGTCACTTCGCTCCCGAGGCAAGGGTCTTCAGAATGGACGCAATCTTCTCGTCGTAGGTCTTGGCGATGAATGAACGGTTGTCGCGTACTGCCTGCCAGAAGAAGTAGCCCTGGCGTCCACGGTGGCGGAGGAACTGTTGGGTGGTCTTGCGTCTGCGACCGCCGAACTCGGCACCCCAGAACACATCGCCATAGGTGACCTTGCGGTCGAATCCTCGGTATGGCGAAGACTCACCAGCACCGAACCGGGCTGGTCCCATCATGCCAAGTCCGCGGCTTCGATTGCTCCGCGACTTTGACGGGTACAACTTGTTGTGATCGAGTTTGATGGTCGGCACTCGGTCACGTCTGGCACGCAATCCGTTGACCACGACCTGAGCCTGAGAACGCCCCGATGAACCTCGGACGCTTTGTCCGTGCTTCGCCTGCCCTGCCGCATTTGCCTTGGCCCTGTCGACCACTACCTGCGCAATCTCTTCCGATGCAAGACGCAGCTCTTTGTTGAACTCAGGGTAAGCCTGGCTGGCGATTCGCAAGAAGGTGAACAACCCATCGACTTGCAGTTGGATGTCGGCACCCATGCCACGCGCACCGGTGGTATCACCTAACCGTTTGATTGTCGCCATGTCACCGATTGTAGGGCGTGTTCGGATTCATCTTCACCGCACGCCAACGCAGATACGACACCATCGTGTAAAGCATTCGAGGTGATTCAGTCAGCAACACCGACGGCGCAATGCCGGTCTCGACCGCCAGATAGGCGATCAGCCAGTGGGCTGACTGCTCTCCAAAGGGACAATCTTGTCCTCGCCTTCACCGGCAGAAATCTCTTCAACCGTGTCGAGCCATGCGTCGAACTCGAGAGCGGTGACCTTGTTGCGTTTCTCGCAATGCCACGCCAACCAGGCGAGGTCGCGCACCTTCATCTCTGCTTCGACCTTGGCCATTGACTTGTCGTGGATTTCTTCGTATTTGACGAAGTCGGCGAAGGCTACGACTGCAAGTCGTTTCTTGCCGTCGGTGCCGTGAACGGTCAACCCGAGTTTCATTGCCTAGCTCCTTGTGTTGTTGGGTTAGATCAGGCGACGGCCTTGGTGATTGCGCCCGAGATTGGGAACGTCACGTCGGCGGTGGCGAGTTCGCCGACCGCACCGTTGACCGGAGTCCACTCGGTCACGAGAACCGAGAAGGTGTACGACGGGTTCGCCGACGAAGCGGCAGCGGTGCCGTTCGGCTTGATGACGCAGGTGACTGCGGTCGAGCCGACGAGCGGGAAGAAGATTCCGTCAATGGCGTTGTAGTCGTTGTGCACGCTGAACGTCACCGAGTTGTCGATGAGACCCGAGACGCGGGTCTGAGCGGTGGCTCCGAATGCGGTGGTGGACACTTCCGCAGCGGTGGTCGACAGCGTCACCGACGCGACGTTCGCTGAGATGTCGGTTCCGTTGAACACGATGTTCGCGTCTTTGAGGACCAGCTTTGCCATGACTATTTGTCTCCTGCCTTATCGGCCTTTGAGGTTTTCTTGGATTCTTCGACTGGCGTCAGAATGCCCGCCGCAATCAACAACTCTACATCGTCGATTCCGCTTCCGTCCACATGTCCGCCCGGCTGAACGCCGCTCACAGGGAATGGTCCAGAGACGAGGTATTTCGCCATGTTCTAAGCGTACACCGTGACTTTGAAATCAACCGCCAAATACAGGGTGTCGTTGGCGTCGATGTTCGTCAGGTTCTCGGCATTGGTGACGATCAGGTCATCGCACACACCGCCGAGCGTGCGGTCTGCTTCAATGGCGGCACGAAGCGACTTGGCTCCATCCCACGACATGTATTGGTCGAGTTGGTCTTGGGCGGTTCGTTCCGATGCCCGGTTGACCACGAGCGTGACGGTGAAGTTCATGACCACACCACCGCTGGCCATGCCGGTCTGGTGGTAGGTGATGGTGTCGAGTGTCGGCCATGCGAACGGCGGGTTCACCTGGTCGGGCTGATAGTCGAACGCACGCAAACCTGAGACGGTGTTGATGGCAGTCTTCAACCCGTCTTTGACTTGACTGATTGTGGCTGGCATCAGGCGAACATCCGCATGCGTCGATACGGCTCGACGAGCTGAGCCATGTCAGGGTCAAGGAATCTAGACACACGGATAGCACCAAGGTCGCCGAACCCGGCGACGCCGAGCGGCGAATCATACCGCTTGAAGATGCGCGACGACTGGATGATGCACGCCTGCATAATCGGCTCTGGCACGCTCGCCCAACCCCACGAAGCAGTCACCTGTACCAACGCCTGCTCGCCATAGTTCGCGTTCACCGTCGGGAAGAGGTAGTTGCCGATTGCACGCAACTTGTCGTATGACCAGGTCAGCCCATCGAGCACGCCGTTCAACGGTTCGAGCTGCACGTCGGTGGATGCCCACGTGGTATCGAAGTTGCCGTCCGCGAACGAGGAGGTCTTCAAGACGAAACCTGTCGTGGTGTAAAAGTCATCGACGTCGCAGACGTATTCGGTGTTGGCTTGGAACACTCGCGGGGTGGCCGATGCGGCCGCCCAGAACTGGCGGTTGCAATACCCGTCAATCAGCCGGGATGCCGCACCGATGCAGTTGTCAATCAGGACATCGTCAACGGTGTCGGCCGT
>Ga0208542_1000375_pt1 | contig 20824 bp, 17 predicted proteins | sample DEB08_DNA_3_FD_185495 | JGI IMG/M metagenome (GOLD analysis project Ga0208542, IMG submission 185495) | Aqueous microbial communities from the Delaware River and Bay under freshwater to marine salinity gradient to study organic matter... | ecosystem: Environmental > Aquatic > Marine > Coastal ... | reverse complement strand
CCTATGTTCGCGCCGCTAACGCCCTCAAGCGGTTGGCCCACGGCGTTCTCGACCGTATCTGTGCATTGCGTCCAGCCGGTCAAAGCGGCCTGCCCGCTAAAGACTGGTGTCTCGCCGTTGTAGGCATAGAACTTCAGCGCAGACGAGCGAAGCGTATCACCAAAGTCGAAGTAGTCCTCGGCGTAGGTGCCGCCGCGAACGCCGACCGTTCCGTTTGCCGTGCCGCTGACGGCTTTAATCTTCGCCATCGAGGCGTAGGGATTGCCTACGGAACCGTCGCCAGTTGTATCATTGCCCGTGGGAGAAATGTAATAGTCGAACGACGTGCCGTAGTTGGTCCCGAAGGGGCCGTAGGTTATGGAAAGAGGCGGCGTACCACCACTTCCAACGGACAACGGCATGAGGCTGACACCGGTGCGGATGCCGTACAGACGGCGGAGACGGTCAGCCCTACTCATTATTATTTAAACCCTACAGTAGCAATCACATCAATATTAGCCCCAGTACCAGCAGTAAGGTATGGCCGGATAAGGTCAGGAAGCGTAGAGATAGAGTGCATAAAGGAGGCACCACTGGTGTGCGTAATAGCAGTGCCGGTTTCATCTTTCAAAGCAGTCCATGTAGTGCCGTTATCATTGCTGCCTTGAGTCGTCACGTCACCACTAGTCCCATAGCTAGTGCCGATAATCTGAAAAACGGTATCAACAATATCCCCGCCGCATTGAATGGCTTCAATCGTGTCTGCTGAAGTAACCAAACCGTCCCACCAATAACGCCGGGAAGTAATGCGGCCAACTTGAGTGGTGGCAGTGTTAATAGGGATAGCGTAGTTAGAGTCGCCAGTGTACGGCTTCATAGTAATGGTGGCCCTTAGTTTTTACCTCTCTTGGGTTGTTTAATACGATTAGCGCGCTTGGACACAACCTTTAAGTTGCCAGCACTATTATTGCGCGGATTCATGTCCTTATGATCCACCTCTTTACCGTCACCTTTTTTAACTAGGCCCTTCTTCATCATCTTAGCACGTGCAGCATTACGGGACGCACGAGCCTTTAACTGCGCTGGAGTACCACCGTAGTCTGCGTATTCTTTCTTGTAATTACGCGGCCTAGGTGCCAAGGGGACCTCTAGCTACGCCAAAGTATTCTTTAATGACACCGGTCATGGCTACAGTATTTGCTGTAGCGACAGTCATGACAATTTGGTCGCCTGCCTCTAGAACCATAAGTATACTATCCATTACTGTTAAAGAGTCCTTTCCGGGAACACTTCCCACGTATACGTTATGGTACTCTGTATGACTCGCATGATACTGCTCAATCAGAATAGAATCAGGCCCCACTGTGTCGTTAGATAAAATCATAGACACTAGAACTGCTGTATTATTGGCTGGGCATGTGTATACAACTTCCCGACTTGTAGTTGTCGGCTGAAGAAATATAGATCGCAGCTTGTAAGTGTCGTCTCTCATTTGGCCCTTTAGAATTGAGTACTACTGGCTTGGTTGTACATAAATACGCTCTAATGTCAAGAATTATTTAGGCTTCCTTATGCTTTGTAGGTCTTTAGCTATAGCTGCCCCAATACCGTACAGGCCTAAATTCTCTGTAGTGTTGCCTTTTCCGTACAACACCAGCTTCTCTAGATCAGTTGGGGCGTAATCGTTATTCTCAAACACATACCGCTGAAGTCTCTCTTTGTACTTCTTCATCTCTAGATCGGCCAGCGCACGATATTCCTTAGTTGCGCCTAGCCAAGTCGCTCGGGCGAATGGGCCCGTGTACTCGTTGTAACGTGCACGAATCAATTCCAACTCTTTATTCAGAATACTGTTCTTGTCTCGTCGTATGTCACTACTATTGGCTTTGTAATTGTCAAACTCAGTCTGTAGCTTTTCTGCCTTATCAACCGCCGCAGCCGCAGCATGTAACTCAGCGTATTCTCTAGCGTGGCGTTTAAGGAAGCGAACTCTCTCGTTAAGGCGGGTTTTCTTATCCGCGTCGGGTAACTCAAGGTACGTAGGGTCCTTTAGCAATTGGGAGCCTACTACTTCTATAGCAGGCGCTAGGTTTTGATTAATGTAGTCGTCAACTATAGGCTCCCCAGAAGCAGGGATAACTTCAAATTCAGTCAGGCCTAAGCGCAAATACTCCTTAGCTACTTCTGACTCACGGGGCATAGTGGCCGCACCTGTAAGCTGCTTAATCAGGCCACCGCTGACACGGGGCCCTGAAGTAAGCCCTGTATGTGCAATAGGCTGGTCTAAATCCCCACCCGGAAAATTCTTCTTTATGGTATTCCAAAACATTTCTTTTCCGCGCTCAACACTGCCGCTGCTTTCAAGGATGTTAGAGTCTCTAGCGTAGGCCATTTCCTTATCTACAATGGAGACAATATCCTTAACCGTTCGGGGAATGGCTAGTGTGCCGCCGAGTAACTCTCCAAAAAACTTCCCGATGGCCTCGCCTGTATTTTCATCCGTACTGTCTTCTGACGCTATGGCGTCAAACACTCGATCAAGTATAATCGGCTGTAGCCCACTTCTACTATTGATGCCTATTACCGTCTTAAGGGTTTCCCATGACTTAAGAGCGGGGCCATTTCCCTCTTTATCTCGACTATGCCATTTAATAGCTAAATCAGCCACAGCAAGATACTGAGCAAAAGGAAATAGAGACCGCGCATCTTGTCCATCCAAGTCGTACCATTCCGTGTCTAGGTGCTGTGATCTATACCACATAGCGCCTCCCAAAGCTATGGTTCCGATAGTTCCCTCTGCTACAGATTTAGCAAATTGCTCTTTAGTATGAGAGACTTCTCTTCTTAGGGCTGTAGCGATCCCTGCTTGTGTGAATTTAACTATGGGGTCTACGGGACTGTAACGCATCTGCCACGCAAGAGCATTGTACATAAACCTCGGAAAAGGAACTGCCATAGAGCTAATAGGAGAAGTCTTATTAACAGCGTCAATTAAAGCTTTGCCTATTCCGTGTGCTTCCTTGTTAGGCGTATATGCAAACGTATCCTTCAGAGAAGCATCTACTGCCTTGCGAAGGTGCTTACTATCCATTTTCATGCCAGACGCAACAAACTTCTCAAGACTTATGGGGTTTTTTATAGACGCGTCGCTTTGTGTTCTAATAAGAGTGCGATTTACCTCAGCTACGAATCTCGCCCTACGATAAAAGCCGTCCGTTACAATGTTAAAGTGGTTGGCCATACGCACAAGTTTGGAAACTTCATCCGCGCCAGCCTCCTGCATTTGTCGGACTACCGCCTGACTAAGTTTAGGATTGCCCGATAGTATTTCTTCAAACATACTACGGGTCTTAGTGTCGTTAACTAGTGCCCCAACAACAGCAAATGTGTCTCTATACCAGTCGCCTAATGCCTGTTTGGTTTGTCCCTTCTGGAGAGCCCTGCCCCCGTAAATGTACGCATTTTCAAGCGCTGCGGCGGCCGTACCAAAGGTCAAGGAGCCCGCAGAACCAAGTACGTTTCTAACAGTAGTGGCAAAGCCACTAGTCAAAAGGGCTACTTTGTTTTGAGTTAACCATTTTGCCCTATGCCACCACCCCCTTGCCTCTTTGGCGCTAGGTTCATACTTTTCAAGGTGTACGCCAAGGGCTTTAGACAACTCATCTGGGACTAAAGTAAAGCGCTTAGCCGTTTTACCTGCTTGACTTGCTGCGCCCCCTTCTCCAGCAAGCCCTCTGCCCATTTTGCTCATGCCCTCTTTAAAACTGCTCTCAAGCAATCCGGGGTTATGCTTTAGTATTTGCGCCATAGTTACAAAAGTATCAGTGCTAATATTGGCAGTGGATAAAACTCTCTCAAGGGTGTCTACATTCACCTTATCCCAATGAACCGTATCGCCACCAGCAATGTCTTTAATAAAGTCAGCTACTGCGTGCATAAGAGGCTTGTTAGTCTTAGCGGCTTCACTATACTTAAGCGTGGCATTAAAAATGACATCCGCCTGAGGGTCAAACGCAAGACCTACAGCTCGTGCCGTCTTCATTTGATCCATTAATACTTGCTGAGAAGAGGACGCTATGTGGTAAGAAGCCGCTGCTAAATGCTGCCTAAGTACGGCTTCTTGCGCTTCTTCCCCTAACATTTCAACATCTGCTACTTGCTTCAACAGTCGCTCAACTGGCCCACCAATGCCCGCGTCAGGGGAGGGATCAACGCCTGCTCGGAACTCCTCGACTCTCTTCAAAAGGTTTATGGCTTCTTTGTCTCCATAAGACGCGGCCTCTTTAACGTTAATATCGTGCAGAGAGCCTCTATACGGATCGACAACGGCTGCCTCTTTTACAGGCTTAAGATTGTAAAACTCTTTAGCTGTGTCCAGCTTCTTCATAAATACTTTCTTAGCGCCGAGAGCCGTTGTACCTCCCCCAAGAACTGCGCCTACACCAGTCTGTAGGGCAATGTCGCCAATGTCATATTCAAGTTTATTACGGTCGGAAGTAGGATCGTAGATACCAGTCTTAGGGTCAATGTAAGCCGCCCGCTCAGCAGCCTGATTTGCTAGTTCGATGCCTCCAGAACCAGCGCCTTCGACTACGCCAACCCATGCAGCTTGTTTCATGACCCTCTTACGCACATATGCCTTAAGGGCGGCTTCAGTAACTTCCTTAAGTAAAATCTTAGTAGCTGCGCCACCCACACCGCCCGTAGCAATAGCCGCTGCGGCACTAAAGAGATTTGTAGGATCAAGAACTCCAGCAAGAGCATAATCTTTAATCGACGATAGGGCGCTAAGGACGGACTGATCCGAAATGTTTGGAACATCTTCCTCAAATACGCGCATAGCAGCGCCTACAAGTTTTGCATTGTCTTCATCGGCCCCATACAAATTATACGTATCGCGCCCCGCTGTTCCTATGTTGGATTTACTCCATCTCATGTGAGTAGCAAAATCAGCGGCAAAATCTTCGTCTGATTGCCCTTCTTGCTGTTTAGTCCCATTAAGGGTGTAAAAAGCCCTACGAATAATGCGCATTTTTTCAGGGTCAATTACAATTTTAGAATAGCGGTCGTCGGTCGTAGGTTCCGTTGACGCAGGCCTGTCAAATTTATAATTGTCTGCAAGTACCGGATCGTCCGTAGGCTGAGAAGCATCATCCGAAATAGGGGCGTCTTCAGTTACTTGCTCATCAGTAGAAGATGCTTGCTTATATTGCCGCATACCTGCATCTGGCAAGTCAAGAACGGGAGGTGTGTAATCATCTTCTACAGGAACCTCCTCAGAAGAAGACACGTAGTCCCCTATAACGGGCGGCACATACTCGTCTTCTGAGGCTACCTCTTCTACTGCTTGCAGACCGTCTGTTGATGGGACTGCCGGCAAGTCTAGAACAGGAGGAGTGTAATCGTCTTCCTCCTCTTCATTAACGTACGGGTCCACAGATAGAAGTGTGTTGTTACTGGGCATTTGCACCTTGCATTTTTTGAAGGGCTAGATCGAAGGCATTCAGAAATTCCCCCGACTTATTCATGAACCGAGCAGTAAGTTCAAAAGTGATACGGGCCTTTTCAATTGCAGATTTAGCTGCTGCGGCTTGTGCTTCGGGCGTCTTGTCTGCTCTGGCTTTTTCAGCTTCGACGGTTTTACTGATGTTTCGTTGAAGCCTGCTTACCAACGCATCACCTTCAAGGCCCTTTAGGTAGTATGTGTTTTCAAAGGCAACGTCATACACTTTGCGCTCCTCAGGAGGCATACCTAAGAGAACCGTAGAATTTTTATGAAGGACTTTACGGTTCTTTGGATCGTACACAGCGGAGGACCTATACAGAGCCATTTGGTGTTGCTCAGCGATGGCCATTCTGTACTTAGGTACGTACACTTGAGTGATTAAGGCTTCTATAGGGTAGTCGCCATACTGGGTGCTTTTTGGGTCCAGCCCCATAATCCGCAAAATTGCCTCCTGCCTATCTCCCATTTGCTTAAGTTTTGTGCCTATTTTAAGGTCTGAGATCATAGTAGTGCCTGTTCTAGCTTGAAACCACCCAAGCGGGTCAGTCAGTGCCTTTTCCATATTGACTTTGTCTGCTGAGTCCTTAATAGATGTAGTCATGTAGTCGTAGTATCTTTTCGGTGCCTCTTGGGCCAGTTCTGGAGAAGACAGAATAAAGTTCTGTTGTATAGTAGTGTATGCGACTTCGGCCTCTTGCTTTTGTTCTGGAGGTACAGTAGGGTCGTTTAAAGTATCAAAATATACGCCTGCTGCCTTCTGAACCTCTCTGCTCGCGGCACTGAGTTTTCTGTCTTCTTGTTCTTGTATAAACTTAGCTCGGTCTCTAGTGTTTTTTTCTATTTGTATGGCATGCGTTTCTGCGTCACGCCTGCGTTTAATCTCAACATCTTTTCTGGCGGCTACAACATCCGGAGTAAGTTCACCGGGCTCAAATCTAATACTTTCGCCGATGTCTGCGCTAGTCTGCTCAGGAGCCGCCTCTACTGGGGTCTCTTCCTCCCCGGATGAAAACAAACTACCAATTGAGGACACAATACTATCTGCAATCGTAGGCTTCTTCTCAACAGGAGACGGCAAGGGGGCAACATCACGAGCCAAGATATCTGCTAGAGCGCCGGGGTCCCATGCCTGCGTAGGCCTATTGGGGTCTGACGGAGCAGAACTAAAATACTTCTGCTTCAAGGGCTGTAACAGAGGACTACCAGAGTCATACATTTTCCTTATAGAAGACACTGTCCCTTCAATCTCATCTACAGACTTGCCTTTAATCATTCTAGCTGCGTCTTGGTTAGAAATGTCTAACATAGACGACAACGACTTAATATGAGAAGTCATGGCCGTTCTAGTTTTCTTATACGTCTCAAGTTCAGCTTGGCGAGTCTCAAATTCAGACTGCCACTCGTGCTTCTTTTTATAACTTGCGAGGTCTCGACGCGACTCCTCTGCCGCATCGTACTCCTTGTTGAAGCCCTGCGAAAAACTATCGAAGAAAGAGTTTTTAGCCATTTAGCGGTTTCCTACTCATAAGACCTTTTGAAGGCATAGGCAAAGGAGGCTCTTCCTCCACAGGCACGTCAGGCACAGCGCCTACAGCCGGCTCTACTTCCATAGGATCAACATCCTCAAATTCATTCTCATCTTCAAGATCGACAAGCAGGGCGTCAATGAACGAGGGCCTAATGTACTCTTCATTATCTTCATCTGGCAATCCAAACTTGTAATCTACTTGATACTCATCCCCAATCATTGCTACAGCTTCAACTAGAGCAGGGGCAACCAGAACGCTGCTATCTAAAGTGTGTACGCCTTCCATAGCCCCTGTCGACAGAAGATTTTCTACTATATCTGCTACAGGCATTCCAGACATGAAAGCGTCCAAAATATGCTGTTTGCTTTCCTTATCCATAATGGCCTTGATGTAGTACTCCAGCACATCTTTAGTCTTGACGTATTGTGGCGGGCGGGTGTAGGGGCGAGACTTTAAATCCGTAGTTAGGCTTTGCCCCGGAATAGGCGCAATAAAATTATACTGTTGTTCAAATTGACTAAGTTTCTTTTTAGCCATTAGCGTTCTCCATCATAGCCTTGCGAGCCAGTCGCAACTGACGAAGCCTTTTTGCGTACTGAATATGTTCCCCCTCTTTAGGGGGAGTTTCCTCTTTACTGCCTTTTGCACTCATATTCTTTTTAGCCATCATCCCTTTAGCCGGCTTAAATTCGGGCTTATCCTGCCCAAACAAGTCATCCAGTACTGAAGAAGGCTTATCCTCCAGTGTCTTAAGAAATGCCACATACGCCCTGCGTACAAGACTTTTGCTTATATCACGCATTTAAGGATGACCTCTCCGTAATTAACCATCAGTGTGTTATTTATAGGGTGCCTCTTCACACAGTGAGGGAGATACTTATACACATTCTGTGCAATAAAGCCAGTGGTGGGGGCATTACGACCGTCTCGCCAGTCCCACGTGTAAATGCCAACACCGTTAGGAAACATTCCTACCCGTTTGATATTCTCTTTCAATGACGCATCGCTGGAAAAGTCTATTTTATTAATAACGGAGGAAGCAATTGACCCACCAATACGCCCAAGAATATTACCAGCGAAGCCTAAGATACCTCCACTGGAGCTGCCGTCTTGGGCGTTAGCCGCAATCTGAGCCATGCTAAGAGATACTGCCCGCCCAAGGTACGATTCATTTGTAGCGTACACCATATCTACAGCATCTTTGTACTCTTCCCATAATTGTGCGTAAGCTTCTTCACGAATACCCAGAAAAGCTGTACTATTCTGTTTATTGGCTTCCTGCTGATTGGCTGTATCAATAGTGGCTGCCTGCCTACGCCACGTGGCATTACTTGCAACAATCTCAACTAGACGTTTAGAGTTGTACTCGTCGCGTTGTGCCTGCTGCTCTGCGTTAAAAGTGCTAATTGCAGCCGCTCGATCTGCATCAGCTTTAGTCAAAGCGTCTGCCTGTGCAGCATTTTGCAGATTGACATTCTGTTGTAGCCCAGAGAAGAACTTATCCATTTCCATCTGGTTGCTAACATTTAGCGCTTTAGCAGCGTTGGTAGCAGCCGCGTCAGTGAATAGGCTTTGAATAACTTGCTGCTTCTTAAACATATCATTCGTAGCAGCCGCATCGAGATTTGCTAAGTCCATCTGGAGAAAGTTACGAGCGTTCTCACTCTGGGCCTGCTGACGATTATTCAGATTAGCCATGTTCAATTCAGATAGTTCAGCCAGTTCCCCCATAAGCACAGCTTGCCTGTTGCTAAGGTTCTCCAAATTCATGGTGTTGGCAGCACGAGAGTTCTCTAGAGCCACTTGCTGTGAAGCAGTAAAATTCATATTGGCCACATCTGAAACCTTAGCAGCATTGGCTACTTTAGCTTGAAATCTTTGGTCAAACTCCGCACCAATAAAGGCGGCACGCTGCTCAGCAGCCATCATGGCGCGCTGTTGACGATTACTAAGATTCTGCAATTCAAACGTAGCTTGCGTCTGCGCGTCAGCCGTAGCAATTGGGAGAGCCGACTCCATAGCTGCCTGCACGAGGGATTGACCGGCAATGGTAGACGCTACAATGCCGCGAGATGCCATAGCAGCAGTAGCAGCGCGCATAGCCCCAGCAGCCCACGGGGGAGGAGGCGCACCGTCCTTAAAGTCGCTATACAACTTCGTAAGCTGACCCTGCACAGTTGCAAGGGCTGTAGGTTGCGCCTGCGCAGCGGTAACGTCCTCGGTAAAGGCAGCAGCTTGCTTAGCACTAAACGCAGCGCTTACTAGCTCTTTACCCGACAGCGTGCGTAGAGGAGCGCCAGTGACATCCACAGACTCGCCTTGCGCTCCGGTGATGCCAGATGCAGCAATAGCGCTTTGCGTCTCCTGAGCAGCCTCTACGCCTTTAGTGACCTGCCCCTGAACAGCGTCCATACCTGCCGTAGCAGCCGACACACCGGGAGCCGCTTGTGCCACACCAACTTTACCCGCTTGAACAGCATCAACACCCTGCGCCGCAGTCTGCGTAGTAGGGGCTGTCGTAGCCTGTGGGGCTGTGGCACCCAAGGCCCCTGTACCGCCGCCAATAAGCTGGTTGCTTTCTACAGGCGTCTTAGCTGCCTGCATTTTGCCTTCACCGAGAACATCCGCTTCCGACCCCGTCAGACGTTTCTTTTGCTCAGGGCTATACTCTTTTGAAAGGTCGGTCGCTTGACTTGCGGCAAAGTTGACATTAGCGCCTTGTTCATTGTTAATACGCTCAATGTCGAACACACGCTGGTTCTTTACAGCATCTGCAACCGCTGCTGCACGAGGGCCATAGGCATCCTTAAAGGCTTTTTCTTCAGGAGTGAGGTTTTCAATAGGCTTTCGTGAAATAATATCATATTTATTAGCGGCTTCTTGTGCAGTATAACTCTGCCCACCTAATACAAAGCCAAAGGAGTTTCGATAATCTTTAAGTTTTGCAAGTTCCTCTGGGCGCAGCTTAGCAGTATCAACGGACACCAGATTAGCAAATTCCTGCTGCGCGTCTGCAAGGCTCTGTCGAATCTCCTTAGGCGGGTACGTTGAGCGGTCAAATCCAATGTATTGACCATCTTTAATGCTGGGCTTGAAGGGAGACCCGAAAGCGTCTTCATACTCTTGCACCCATTTGGTGTAATACGCAGTATTCCCTCCCGCAGTGCCGGCAGTAAGCGCCTTAGACAAATTATCATATTGGGCCTTTGCGGCGGCGGGGGAGTAGGAAAACGTAGACGGTACGTTTATTTTAAACTCTTCAAGGGCCGCAGGCCTAAAGGACGTAGGCGGCGTGGGAGCGGCAACAGGCTCAAACTGTCCAAGGCTTTCGGCACCTTCTCCAATAGGAAGAGGGGGCGGCGTAGGCGTCGGTGCTGGCTGAGGAGTAGCTGTAGTAGTGGTAGTGGGTACGGGCGGCGGCGTCGTAGGCGTCGCAGTCGTAGTGCTTTCTACAGTAGGCGTAGTAGTAGTCGGTGCAGCAGGGTAAGTCGTTTCAGCAGGAGGAGGAGGAGTAGAATCGCTTTCGTAATTGACTGCGCCATTGTTATTGTCAACTAAGCCCCCATCATTGTAGCTCTTACTAGGCGTAGACCTACTAAGGGCAGACTTTGCCGACTTGCTTACTTTTGCCAGAGCGTCAGCATTCTTAGACATCCACGCCTTGACGGACTCCCGGTTTTCTTCACCATCGTAGCCATATCGTTTTGCTACCTTAAACAGAGAAGCGTCTTTAAGAGTTGCTTTGACTTTAGCCATTTGTTTGCTCATTATCCTATAGGGTTCCAACCCGAATTGTCCGGGTCGATTTCGTCGTGCCACGCATCACGCAGCTTTGGGTCTTCTTGTACATGTTCCTGCCACTGCCGCTCATTGATCTGGCCGCTGCGGTAACAGGCCACGAGAAGTTCTTGCGCCGCTCTTCGATGCGGGTATACCGGAGGTTACATTCGGCCTCGTGCTTTTCGAGCTTGCTAAGGACTTCTTCGACGCGCATCTCGACCTCACCAAGCCTTACAAGACCAATATCTTGCAGAGAACTTATCGCTTGCGGTGTCGCAGGAGTGCCGCGCCCTGAAATTTTTACGCCTTCCGGGCTGATCCTTCTTAATCGACATATTCGGATCGCCAAACCTGACAAGTCTAATCTGATCGCCTTTTTTAGCGAGTACAGCGCTTTTCTTGGCTTTACCCGGAGTCCGTTTTGGCTTGTTGAAACCTGCGAACGTCTCATCGCGATACTTTACCCTTCCAGAGGGGAGACGCTTAACGTCTTTCGTAGTAGGCATTACAGGGTATCTCCGTTTTTAATATAAGTCATATCGAGAGTAGCAGAGGCAGTAATTGTTCCCCCTGCGGAGTCGGCCATTTTATACACCTTTAGCCGCAATGGAGGGTACACGGCACTGTGTATGAGCCATCATCATAGGTTTCAATGGCAGTGGTGCTAGTCACTTTGGCAATCGTACTTGCCTTAAACAAATCAGCGCTATCTCCTGTCTGTGGTCTAGCAGTCCCGTCACCAGCCGACTCAAGAAGATCACCGTTCGCAACAGTTACGCCTGAACCGACACGGATAGCACCAAGACCAAGAGACTCGATGCTGCTGTCACCATCTTTGTAGTGACCGGCAAACACGCCATAGACGGATTTATCACCAGCAGTGTCACTTACTTTTACTTTTGCTAGACGTTTGTGCGTACTTTGAGCAATAGCAGTTCCTTCCGCCTGTGCGCCGTCTTCATCAATGTAAATTGTGTGGGTGCTTCCGATTTCGAACGAACCAGCAATATCTGTTTTCTGTGTTTGACCGTCACCATCAACATATTCGAACTGTGTGTAATTACACATTTCATTGATCGTGGACATTACTGTGCCGAGTGGAATTTCTGGCTGGCTGTGGTCTGTAAACTGCGACCAGTGCGCCCCGGTAAAAGTATTATACCTGATAGTGCTGTTATCAACTGTATCAATGTCCCCGATTGACGAGGCTTGATACCTAAAAACAATGTAGTTATGAGTTCCAGCAGCAGATGAACTATCGGTCATAATTATTGCAAGAGTATTGTCGGTGCTGTGCGCAATTTGACCGGTTGATCCAAACAAGAAGCCGTTTTCACCGCTACTACCACTAGCATTCACATTCAATACTTCAAGTGGACCGGCTGGTGCCGTGTTGCCAATACCAACATTGCCGCTGCTGTTGATGCGCATACGTTCAGAGTTAGTCGCTCCTGTTCCTGAGCTAAAAATAAGGCCACCGGCATTTGTCCCCGTAGTCGAACCTCCGAAGGTGATTGAGCCGCCGTTGTTAAATGTATTGCCACCCGCAATGCTATAGGTCGAGGACGTGGCATCGCTGAACATATCTCCGCCATCAACAAGGGCAATGTTGCCGCTTACTGTTAGAGGCTGACTTGGAGAACTTGTACCAATGCCGACATTCCCGCTGCTGTCGATACGCATACGTTCAGTTGCATTAGTCGTAAACGACATAAAATCACTAGCATGACTGTATCGGATTATTCCAATGTTTGTGTCGTCAAGATCACCAAAGTAAATGTAATTATTTCGACTATTGTCAGCGCATAGATTTTCGAAAACAGTATCTGCGCCGCCACCCGTGTCTGAAGCTTTGAGACGAATCCACGCATCTCCAGAGGCTTCATCCACTTCAAAGAGGCGGTCAGGTGTCGCAGTACCCACGCCGACGTTATCGGCGCTGCTGATGGTCAAGGCTGTGCTTGTAGCATTGTCATCAATGCCGGTCGAAGTAAACGTCGTAAACGTACCCGCAGCCGCGCTAGAACCGCCAATCACCGTGCCGTCGATGGTGCCGCCGTTGATGTCGGCGGTGGTAACAGCCCCAAGGTTGGTGATAGTTTGACCTGCAAAGGTGCTCGTGCCAGCAGCAGTAATACCGCCGTCCTTGACAAGAAGGGAGTCAATTGTCACGCCTGACGCGGCGGTCGTTTCATTGATGGTGTTCGTGGTGATTACGTCGCCAGACGACACCACAATGTCTGTCCCGCCGGTCGTATTACCGTTGGCAAGAATTTCCGCAAGAGTGTCGACCGTATCAACCTGACTATCAACATAGGCCTTAATCGACTGCTGGGTCGCCAATGCGGTCGCGCTATCTGAAGCCATGTTGTCTTCGTCAAGAATAGTGCTGACAACCGTAACCCCCGTACCTTTTAGCTCGCCAAACGTAACGCGCCCACTAGCGGTGACCGTGGTAAAGCCACCCGCCGCCGTGCTGGCACCGCCGATGGTAACCCCATCCATAGTGCCGCCGTTGATATCTGCTGTGGTAGCAGATAAGGTAGTAAAAGCCCCAGCAGCAGGGGCAGCGCCGCCAATGGCAGCCCCATCAATAGTGCCTCCATTAATGTCTGCTGTCGTAACAGTACCCAAATCAGCAATCGTGGCTCCCGAAAAGGTGCCAGTGGCTGTAACAGTCAGAGCATCTACAGACGCGGCGTCAATATTGGCGGTACCGTCGATGTACAAATCTTTAAATTCTTTAGACGCACTGCCCAAATCTAGCGTATTATCAGTCTTTGGCGTTAGAGCAGAGGCGCTGATTACAAGGTCTTGTACAGGCCCAACAACAGTAATCGGGGCCCCTTCATCAGCAGTTCCATCATGGGTATGCCCCGTGGTCTCATCGAAGGCAGCCTCGATGGCATCGTATTCGCCATCTAGGTCACTAGCGTTAATAATATTACCCGTAGCAATATTATTACTTGTGTCATTGCGAGTGTAGCCGGTCACAAATTAACTCCTATTACCTACGATCATCTTCACGATACTCTAGAATCACTGCGTCTAGAGCAAATGGCGCGCCCGTTCCAGTAGTTGCAAATTCAAGCGAAGTAGTAAAACCTGCGCCTACCATAGGCACCGTGAATACTTTAACTAGCAAATCGCCATAAATACCTGTGCCGTATCGGCTACTGCCATAGAAACTTCCTCCGGTGCCAGTATTTGTTACTTCAGTAGCTTGGGGTTGTACCACATCTTTTCCATCGAAGTCAAGTTTTAATGCTAGAGTAAAGGTAAAACCTCCTTCTGGATTACTATAAATGTGTGCTTTGTACACAGTTTTGCGAAGTCTTGGATTATTTATCGGCCAGTGAGGTGTAGCGAAAGAGGCAAATAGACCTGACCCATCCATAGTGTTACCCGTGTCCATTTCGTACACGTAGCCATCGTCATTGGCAAAGACAGAAGTTTCCACACCTTCAAAAAAGTGGCTATGCCCAACATAAGCATTGAAGCCTTGCAATTGAGCAAAGGCAAAATTGTCATCGTCTTGGGCTTCTTTTGCCAACATAGTCGTTACAAAACCCAATGCAGAGTTATTAGCAGTAGAAGAACTCCAACCAAAAATACGATACTGGGACTTTCCTCGAATAATTATAGACGCGTACGACGTTGAAAGCGTACGAAATGTGGAAAATTCAGACTGCACACTCTTAGACACATTAGCAAAGTTAAAGTCACCTACACGGTCCGTGGCGCTCAACTGTCGCAAGCCATCTTGGGCTAGAAATAAAACGTCTGTGCCGACCTCTTGAATAGTATCCGTGTGAATACACCCAATCTCTCGCGTCACAGGTTGCATATCAAAAGTGTCAAGAGAGGAACCAGATAGCCTATAAATGCTCTCTTCAGTGAAGATAAACAATTCGTCACGAAAGGATATAAGACCAGTGATGGGATCGCCTACACGAATCAGTCCCGCTCCTGTAGCCGTCTCAAGCGTGTCGTAAGCGTAGGGGGCAGTAAAAGAGAGCATATCATCTTTTGCAAAAAACAAAGCATTTTTGTGATTACAGACATGAGAAGCACCTTGAACATCAGAAGTCGCGCTAGCAAAAGGAATAAAACTTGTGCCGTCATAAAAGGAAGGATAGTCAATACCATTTACCATTACAATTCGTTCAGTACCATCGTAGTTAAAACGATCAAACCTCATTTTAGTAAAGGCGGAAAATTTAGAACTGTAGAACGTAATGGCCGCATCATCCGCAGGGGACGAGTCAAGAGCAGGGCTAATTGTGACGTTTACTTCTTTAGTGGCGGGATCACTATACGCTGCAACAGAGGACACCACGGAATAAGTTAAATCCACACCAGAGATAGTAAAAATATCTCCTGCTTGTGGAAAGTAGTCAAAACCATCTGCTACTAAAGTTGTGCCAGTCTGAGACCCCCCATCGACTAGTGTAGTGCCATATGCAGGTTTAGAGACAAGAGTCATACCAGAGCCAACAGTTTTGTAGACTGCCGTATTTTTGGCTACAAACACATTGCTATTGTCCCATGCAAAAATGCCTCTAGCAAGGTGCTTAGATGTGGTGGTTACGAATGTCAAAGCCGCTGCATTGGCGGGAGAGCTGTCTAGTGTAGGCGTAATAACTAGCGTGTAACGATAGGCGGCGTCAATTGTGCTACTCACTACCGTGTACGTTCCAGCCACGCCAGCAATAGTGAACGTGTCACCTGCTTCAGGCTCCGTATATACACCGTCAACTAGAAGGCTAGTGCCCGTCTGACTTCCACCATGAACTAGTACGGACCCATACGGAGGGATCATGGTGTCGTCGTATTTGACGTAGCCCTTTACTTTTTTGTAGCCGCCCTCAATCGACGGCTCAAAGTTAATCAGGCGTCTGGCGCTACCGGGTCTATTGACACCTTGCTGCAAAGGACTAAGATTGGTAATTAGCCCGCCACGAAGTTCAACAGAAAAGGTTTCCCATCCATCCATGCTAGTAGCTAAACACTTTTCCAGAAAGTCGGTATTTTGAACGAATTACTTCTGTTCCACGGACACGATCATAGTTGTTAATCATGATCTTTCGCATGTCCTCAAGATTATCTTCATATAATGCTTTCATCATATCAGCAGACTCTTTGTTGCTACGAAAAATATAAGCGTAGTACATAGCCTTAGCGTAAATTACATGACTGAATTTTTCAGGAATAACAGGCACATCGTTGTACGCGGAAAGTGATGCAGGGCTGCTGTAGTACTCATACGTTAGCGTGTACGCGGCGTCAGGGACTGGGGAGACAATGTATTCCTCAGACGGAGTAAGCGTGACGTATTGTGGAATAGCCCGGATGCTAGTATCCGTTTCATACTCTTGATCTATAAAGTTGTTCAGGTACTCATGGTATTCAATGTATGTTAGACGCTGGGTGTTATTGCCAATAGTGTCATCTTGCTGAATGCGAAAACTGTAACGATCCACATATTTGTAGTCAGACTGAAGATTGTATCTAGAAGTTCCAACAACCAGAGTGTCATCTTGCGTAGTATGATTCCAAGGCCACGTAAACACGGATTGGTTAATGTCACGAATGGCCTGATTTACTGCATCCTTAGCATGGGCGTAAAAGCCAATAGCAGTAGCAAAATTAGTGGAATTGAGTTCCACTTCGTTCAAAGGCCTATTAACTTGATTTACCAGCTCTAGAAAATTGTAAGTCATATTAATGGGCCCTATAATCAGAAACAGAGTAAGGGGACCCTCCGAAGAGAGCCCCCAAACCCTTGTAGTTAACGATTAGCGCGGTAAAGTTAAGCGAGGCGATCTCGATCAACTTCATTAGCAGTAACGTCACCAACGTCGTCAATGTCCATACAGACAGCCCAGCAGCGAAGTTTGCCAGTGAGCGTAGTGCCCGTCTGAGCGGCAATCAGCACGTCGATGGTGTCAGCCGTCCCACCAACAACCACCGGAGTACCAGCAGCCGGCTGAGAGTAGTCACCAACAGACGCAGCATCGAAGTCAAAGCCGTCAACGAAGGCGTCAACATCCCCGCCAGTCAGACCGAAGTCCAACGCGCAGTCGGTGGACGTACCCGTATGAGCGCCCGTAACTTCAAAGCCAGCACTAAGGATCACCGTGTTAGCCGGAATGGTAAGGACCGGAATAACATCCGAAGCAGCCAGAGCCGTGCCCTTATCCGTAACAGCAGTAGCGAAATCCAGTTCGTGCTGAATGTAGTAAGGCTGACGACCATTAGCATTAGCGCCATGAGAGACAGAGGTAGTATTATCACCCAATGCCATTATGAGTTCTCCTTACACCAAGTTGTAAATGGCACGAGCAATACCCTCAGGCTTGAGGATTTTACGGCCATACAAATGCATCCCGCGAACGAGGTCGCCGAAGCTGTTGGGATTGCGGAACGATTCAACCTTGTTGATCTGCTCAGCAGTAGCAACGCAGCTAGCGTGGCCGGCAGCGATAACACCGAAGTTACTCGCATTCGTGCCACCCGTAGTAGCGGGGCCAGTACCGATAGACGGAAGGTTGTTGCTCTTGTAGACGCGGAAACCGTGCAGGTCAGGAAGAACCATACCATTACGGAGTTCACGAGCACCGCCGCCTTCATAGTTGAAGAGACGGCTGTCTTCGTCCTTAAGGATTTCGCAGAAGACCGGATCAATAACCAGCCAACGGCCCTCAGTCGGGACATTTTGCTGATCGAGGAGACGATCCATACGAGCGATAACCGTAAGAGCAAAGGCATTACCAGCAGTAGCCGACTTCGTAGCCGTAGCGCCACCGGCGCGCGGCTCAATACCAATGGACGAATTGGCGGAACCCGCCGTACCCGACGTATTGGTGAAGTCCGACGCGTCAAGCTTCATGCTAGCCAGCAGTTCGTCACTGTCGGCAGTCGAAACCGCCTTGGTGCCCGAAGCCGTGGTACGAGCCGTGTCAGCAACAGCGCCAAGCGTGGACTGCTGATAACCCGTCATGTAACCAAGAACATCCATGTCGAAGTTATCCGACAGGCTGTACGCAGCACGATTCGACGCAAGCGACTCAAAGTTCACATGAGAATGCGCCGCTTCAATGTCGTCAACGGCAAACGCAAAGTAGTTAGCCTTGTCAACCACAAGAGTGAAATCCTCATCGTCGAGGTCTTGCGGCTGAATGACCGTACCACGAGCGTACGCCTTAACCGTGATTTCCGGCTCTTTGATGATCTTAACAGAGTCGCCAAAGTTAGCAATTTCGCCGAAGTAGTCAGAATTGGTGATGTCCTGCGCGACCGACTTGGTACGGAAGGCAAGCTGCACCTGTTTGCTGTAAATTACGGGGCTGAAATTGCCGTTAGGCAGATTGCCATTACCCGCAGCAGATTGAAACGCCATTTTGAGTAATCCTTAGTAGCGTTACAGATGCTAACTTCCAATAACCACATAATGGGCGGCTAACTCGGATCAGGGTGCGAAGTAGAGAGGAGATGGCCGTCTCCCCTTTACTCGGGCCTTTAGGTTAGGTAGGTCCTAAGGTATTGTAGTTGCGTTTTAGTAACTTAATGTAGAGGTGTCCATAAAGGGGCTATACATTAAGCTGAGTGTAATTCCGGGTATACTCACAATTTTAAGAATGTCAACACTTATTATCGTGCGCCACCGGAAATATCGTAAACAAAAGTGTTTTTACGCATGGAATCGTGAATAGCTTCCTTGTGCTTCTCGTATTCAGCCACGGACATGGCCTCAACTTGCGATTCACTAAAGCCACCTTCGCCAGTCTCAGCAGGAGAATTACGATTGCCCTTGCCCACAAGAGTTGCAGCTTTAGCATCTGCACTCTTCTTAGTTTTAGGTTTGCTTTTCTTGGCTTGGTCTGCCTTATACAAGTCAATAGCTCGGGCAGCAGCCTTAGCATCTGTATCGTTTTCATACAGAGCGTCTTGCACCCACTTAGGTTGCTCGCCAGCCCAATCGTGAAACTCGTCACTATCTCTAATCTCATCAATGTCTGGATGGAAACTAAGCAATTCCTGTTCAGCCCGTGCTACAAGCGTATCACGTTCGCGCTGATCTAGCTCCTCAAAACGAGACGAGAGAGTAGCACTCTGTTCCGCCGCCTTCTTAGAAGCCAACGTCTCAATGATGCTAGCCAATTCTGGATTGTCCTTCATCCACGTTTCAAGTTCATCGTCAGACTTAGGAACCGTCACTGACGTAGAAGCGGCACTTTTTGCTTCTAGCTCTTCGATACGTTTCAGAAGTTCCTGTTCCTTCTGCTGCGTGTGACGGCGAAGGTCTCCATAGCGCTTCTTAAACGTACGCTCTTCGGCAGAGGCAGGCTCTTCTTCCACAACCTCCTTAACAACAGGCTCCTTACGCGCTTCAAGAAGTTCTGCAAGTTCGTCTTCGTCCCGTTTGATACGATCCTCATTGGCGTAAGGCTTGTTCATAAAAGCGACACGCTTCGGAGTATTCTCAATAACCATAGCTTCCGACATAGTAGTTTATTCTCCGTTTGTTGGGGCAACCGTAGCCTTATTAGGGGGATTAGTAGCCAACCACGAACTGTCTTTTTCGGTGCAGTCCTTACCGTCGTTTGCCGGCTAAGCCGGATTTCTTTTTGGGCCGTCCCGAGTACTCTTTATCTTGCTCTTCATGTAGTTTGCGAGCGTATTCCGTGGCCTGCTCTGGGGTATCAAACATACCCAAGTGTTTGCCCGTCTTGATGTACGTATTATATGCATCTTCATCAGACATAATACGCCCGTCGTCGCTCACCGTTGGCACTAAAACTTCTTTGCCCTTAATATTAAAAGAGGTAGAACGGACTGTGCTAATAGAACCGTCAGCATTCTTCACTATTGGTCTATTATGTAGATCAATGTTCCCCGGAACGTACCCTCCTTCAGCGTATTTCTTTTTAGTGCGCTTCGATACGAGGCCGCCTTTAGCTAAACCTTCTGAGCCGTCTTCGCCGCCGCCTTGCGCACCACCCCCGCCGGAGGAATCGCCGCTGGAGGAATCGCCGCTGCTACTCTCCGCGCCCGTCTCTGCTCCCATGCCGGCCCCGGTGTCCGTTGAAGGCGCGGCGTCTAATCCGGGCGGCGAATCGTAATCAGCAGGGTCCTGTGTAGCCGCTGGCGCTGATTTCCCAGAAAGACTATCTTTAGCTAATGAGGTAAGACTCATCTGCGAAGGCTTGGGGTTACGCCCCGCTATTGCGTTGCCCAAAACGCCCGCCATAACTCCAAATGCGCCTAACCCAGACATCATTCCCAGCCCAGTAGCAACTGCTGCTCCAAACTCACCAATATCGTCTGTTTCCCCTGCCCCTGCTCCATGCCCTCCGTCATCAGTGCCCGATGCAGCATCACCAGTACCGCTTTCGAAATACGCTGCGTCATTGCCGGTCAAACTATTTTCAGCAGTAGACATACCAGTACTTTGTTTTTCTGGAAGTGCCCCTGTGTCTTTTTCTTTTTTTGTAACGCCCGGAGCAAATCCCGGAGGACCACTGCTCCCAAAGCCGCCACCAAGTGTAGGTGCTTGCGGTGCTACTGGGGCCTGCGGAACACCTCCCACAGCGTACCCTTTTGCTTCTCCTGTAAAGAGACCTCCAATAGCCATCTCCACAGTGTCACTTTCTGTATCTTCATAATCATCTGGAACTTCTTCGTAGTCAAAATCATCTTCTCCAAACAAAGCAGACGTGTCGTCTTCAGCGGCAGTGTCAGAGTTGCCCAACTGCCCCATCTGTTCCATCTTAGCGAAGCCCTGCACAGCCTTGTCTCGCATACTCATAAGGTGTTTGATTCCCCAAAACCTAACAGCAAATTCAGGGAATACAAATTCACCTACGGACAGTTTGGCATTCTCCTTATCCGCTACACCTTCGGCTGTGCCTCCTAAAGGAACCTTATTACCAGAAGTAGGTTCCGTTTTACCGCCTTCATGGGCCAGTTGTACGTCTTCATTCGTGTCCATGTATCTATCCCCTACTTAAGTTTGGCCATATCACTA
>Ga0208542_1000374_pt1 | contig 20844 bp, 19 predicted proteins | sample DEB08_DNA_3_FD_185495 | JGI IMG/M metagenome (GOLD analysis project Ga0208542, IMG submission 185495) | Aqueous microbial communities from the Delaware River and Bay under freshwater to marine salinity gradient to study organic matter... | ecosystem: Environmental > Aquatic > Marine > Coastal ... | reverse complement strand
GTAGTGGTATCCGATGTCCTTCCAGCCATTGTCCTCAACGTGCCAACGCTTAATCTCAGCAACTTGCTGCTGCGGCGTAAGCGTTGCGCCCCACGATGGTGGCGTGTCAGTGCAATGAATAATGATCTCGTTGATCGACCTCATTTGCCCACCCTTGCTATGAGAGCTTTGATGTCGTCGCGGATTTCAGTGAGCATTTTGTTCGTGTCCTCACGGGCCTGACGAGACATTTCCAAATCTTCCTTACGCTGCAACCATAAACGCTTGATCTCTTTCTCGTTTTCTATCGAACGAGCTTCCAGACGAATGAGCCACACGATAGCGCCGATAAACCCGAGAATGATCGGCCAAAATGTCTTGATCAGTTCCATGTCGCCCTCACTTGATAAAAGCATCGTTTAGAAGGATGATCTCCAACCGCTGCACTCGCAGTTGGAGTTCGTTGGTAGTCTTGATGTTCCAGCCGATCAACCCCATGATCGCTGCGAACAGCACTGAGATGACGGCCTTCTGGTCCATGCGAGGCTACTCCGGTTTTGTCGGCCAAGTGATGTCGGTCGGGAATCCAGCTTGCTGTGGAATGTCAAGAAGGGCTTGGCGGTAGGTGGTCCACTCTGCTTGCTTTTCTGGTGAAGTTTGCGACCATCGCAGAGGATTAGAAACAATATTGTCAAGCTCAAGAAGAAGGTCATCCCTTCTCCTCCGAACTAACGGCTCCATATACGCTGGTCGCTGTGTCTTGTTGACCCACGCATCATTAACAAGCTCGTCATGAATTCCAAGGCTCGGGAAGTCTTCGTCCGAAGGCCAGTCTACGCACCAGTCTGGAATGTTGTCTGTATCAACAGTGATGGAGTTGACCACAATGTTGTCAACGACTTGAAACTTCTTCATTACTAAGCCCCCGCATATACAGTAACAACAACATAACCGTTAGCGCCATTCCCAGCACTTCCGGTGTCGCTATCAGCGCCGCCACCACCGCCAGCCGGAAACTGCCCATTCTCAGCGTTTCCAGTATTAGAGCCAGTTCCACCTCGGCCAGCGTTCACGCTAACGCCGTATTTTCTTGAGGAAAGAATATTGCTTAAGCCGCCACCGCCGCCGCCCCAGACAGCGTTTCCGCCGCTTCTTGTAGATACGGAAACATCATAGCCTCCGCCGCCGCCTCTGAAAATTCCCATATCGGTGTTGATGCCGTCACTGTTACTGTGGATTACTCTCCAGACAGACCACTCAGAGTTGTAAACCATTGGACCGCCGCCAGAGCCGCCTGCTGCCCCATTGTATTCACCGCCGTCTCCGCCTGATGCGCCAAGATAGGTTCCAAAGTAGCTATTCCCGCCGTTTCCACCAGCAGTTCCACCAGCCCCTCCCGCTCCGATAGTAACACTTACAGTAGAGCTAAGATTGCCTAGCGTGGTCCAAAGCTCGTTATAGCCTCCACCGCCGCCACCGCCGCCATCGGATGATGTGGAATCCTCTCCTCCACCACCGCCTGCGCCCCATACTTGGACTTTTACTACGGAGGTGCTTGGTTGGGATGGCTTCGTCCAAGTGCCAGAGCTTGTGAATTGCTGAACATTAAGCGGACCACCGCTACTCGCATCCTGCCAACTCGGCGCAGAGCCAGTGCCATTACTGGCAAGCACCTGACCGGATGTGCCGTAGTTGGCACCAGAAAGACCGACCTGACCATTAACAGTGAGACCAGCAAACGCTGGGCTGTCAGTCGTGGCTACACTTTGATCTCCAGTCGCAACTCCCTGACCATTAACAGTGAGGCCAGCAAACGCTGGGCTGTCAGTCGTTGCAACGCCTTGGTTCAGGGCCTTGACCGCTGTGATATTGGTTAGCTCGCTGTCCATCAGCGCACCAGCGGCAGTGACGTTGGCCGTATCCGTTACGTCCGCACCTGCTTCAATGCCGTCCAGCTTAGTGCCATCAGCGGCAACGTCACGGCCATCTACTGTGCCAGTGACAGTGATGCTGCCGAAGGTGGGGCTGTCATTGGGCTGCACTGCACTGTCAGCCAATGCACCCTGTGCTGCCGTGGCAAAGTCGGAAGTAGCGGCAGCAGCGGCAGTCCCAGCGTCAGTGATCTGAGACAAGGTGTGCGTGTGAGACGCAGCCGCATAGTCAGTGCTGTCTGCGGTGGCGGCAGAGCCGAGGCCGAGGTTAGTTCTTGCGGCAGCAGCATCCGCAAGGTCTGACAGGTTATTTGCAGCAATCAAAGCACCAGCCAGAGAGACATAAGCTGTCTTCCAGACAGAACCGCTCCATACCTTCATGTCTTCGGAGGTGGTGTTGAAATACAAAGCGCCAGTTACAAGAGCATCGCCATCGTTATCAGTCGTCGGGTCGGAAGACTTGGCACCCAAGTATCTGTCATCGAAGTTATCATACGATGCAGCAGCAGCAGCCTCAGAGGCAGCAGCATTGCTTGCAGAGGTGGATGCGGCAGACGCAGAAGACGCAGCGGCAGAGGCAGAAGAAGCGGCAGCAGTAGCGGAATCGGCAGCACCAGAGGCGCTAGAGGCAGCGGCAGTGGCTGACCCAGATGCGCTCGAAGCTGAAGAAGCAGCATTTGTTTCAGACGTTGCAGCAGCAGAGGCAGAGGATGCAGCAGCACCCTCAGAGGATGCAGCGTGAGACTCACTAGAGGCGGCGGCAGCAGCACTTGCAGCAGCGGCAGCAGCCTGATCGTCGGCATCAAGAATAGCTGCAATGTTGTCAGCAATAACGCCGATGTCATAGGACGTAGGACCAACACCAACAGCGCCAGTCGTTGCATTGAAGGCAAGAACTTTACCCTTGCGGTCATTGATGTCAGCCAGAGACAGGCTTGGCGCAACCTCATAGTCAGGAATCTGAATGGCGCGGCTGGCCTTGTCGTCAACGTCAGCAATGAGGGCAATGATCGTGTCGAGTTGCTCGTTCAGTGCGGCGCGATTGATGTCAGAGCCAGCATTGAAATCAGTCGTGCGCTCAATGGGAATGTCACGGGTAATGACAACTTGGCTTCCGCCAGTGGCACCAGTGACTTGCTGCACTTCACCCGGATCAGCGTCAACAAAGATGATCGAACCAGTCGATCCCTCGCCGCCAGTGACAGTGTAGTCAGAGCCTTCGACCTTGAGGACGCCATCAACGTAGACGTTTAGATCACCAGTGTCAAAGAACTCAAACGGAACCGAGAAGGTCGTCTGAGTGACGCCCTGCGCTACCGCATACTCAATGCGTGGTGAGTTGTCTGCCGCGTTAATGGTCATGCTATGCCCTCTGTTTCGTCTATGAATTGCATAGAAGAGGCAGTGAACTCAACGCACAAAAGCACTATGACAAACTACAATCCCCAAGCTCTAGTCATTGCGTTCATCTGATCTTTCCAGAACCACAATCGAGCATATGGAAGATTCCTGAATATCTGCTTTGCGCCTTCGCCCCTGTTATCGCCAAACATTAACTCATAAGCGCCAGCCCCAAGATCAAATCCAATGGACGGACCAGCACCCATGAGTCCAACAGCGCCTCTGACCTTATCTGGCACAACGGGAAACTTTGGATTGATAACGCCACCGGAAATATTAGGCCCGCCAAGGGCAAGAGATGTATGCAGCCCAGTGTAGAACAGACCGCTATATATAGAAAGAAGACCACTTGCATCAAATGCGCGGGCAAACCTATCAGCGTAGTCCATTTCTTCCCAAGCAAACTCTGGGGTTCTCAGCTTTGTGGACATATAGCCAAGCGAAAGAGCCATTGATGTTGCAAATAGTTGGTTCTTTAGTTGACCGTGACCAAACGCAGCAATCGTCTTGTTCGCATTTGCTAGGGCAAAATTGTAGAACTGGAATGGCAGTCCAAGAAATTGGCTTTGGATAATGCTATATCCTTCGTGCATTGGGTCTTCTTTAAAACCAAACTGCTTTGCAATCTTATAAGGAATGCGGAAGCGACCGGACGTAGCCATTGGCTTATCCGCTGGAGTTGCGGCCATTACAGTGTTGAAGATGGAATTGCCAAGAGCAGTTCTGAATGTATCGACAGTTTCTTGCGTAATCTTGCTGGCTTTCTTAAGCCTATTCCAAGCCGCTCTGTCCAAAGCATTTTCTTGAGCAACAGATAGTGGGCCAACAACCTTTCCTCCCAATTTGATTTCTTCAGCCGCTCTAATCATTCTAAAGTTTGCCCAATCCTTCGGTGTAGCGAAGGCATCTTTTGGGAAGACAGTTCGGCCTTGAATCATTTGGTTCTCATAGAACCAAACCTGTCCATCAAACTCTGCGCTTTCAATATACTCACGATCAAACCTAAAAGTTTTCTTATTAAGGTCGATAGCAATAGGTTTATATTCGCCCTTATACATTACACCAACACGGGGTGATCCAAAGTTGTCAATCTCGACAACCTTGTAACCAATAGCATCAAAGTCTGGTATAGATATATGACCCTCCCAGTGTGTGGTGTTCGGTATATACATACCATTTTTAGTTTTAATCCAAGGAGATTTGGCAATCTTTTCCATCTGGTCTACGGAAATTCCGTAGCGCAGCATCTTGGTTAGGTCTTGATCTGTCGCCTTGCCCTCGGTGTATTTTATAGCGGTGTCAATAATTTCATGACCAGTGACAATACCGTCCAATACCTTGAGGGCCTGCGTCATGGGTGTTAGTCCGTTTAGAACATAAAACCCGCTAGTAGCAGTATCCCAAATGGTTTGCGTTGATGGGTCATTCATAAGGTCTTCCATGAGCCTTAAGCCCACAGAATTATGGAAATAATCAAGAGCTTCACCGGATAGTCTGGCGTCCTTTTTGAGCATCGGCCTCATGTTTTTATCAAGCAGAAGGTTGATAGCTTTAGCCATATTGCCAAGATCATGTTCCGCAATAATCCTAGCGGTATCAGGAAATGCAGACAGCCAAGCCGAACCCATGTAGTTGGTTTCAGCAAGTTTTCTCAAACCAAAAGCAATCTTGTTATCCCATCGATCCGGTTCCTTCATGACAATGCCAGCAATGGAATCATATAGATGCAGAAAGTCTGACATAATCCTGTTGGCTTCGCCTTCTTTAACGCCAGCAAGAGCAAGCTCTTCACGAAGCTCACGACTAACTTTCTGAATGCTGCGGCCACCGAATGCTTTATTAAACTCTACTGTCGGAGAGATGCGAGCAGAGTATGCCCGCATAATGTTAATGGGGTCTTTAATGATGTAGTCCCAAACCTTTTCGGTTTCGATGTCAATCCTTCCGTTGAAGTGTTTCTTGCGGCTGGTTCCGCCAACAACAGAGACAAGATCATCTTCCTCCAAGATGGCTGCAACAGTATCCTTTGCTCTTTTATTTATAGAGACAGGATCGGTCGGAAGAATTTCCTTAACCCACTGCCCATCTTTGAGGTCCCACACTTCCGGATTGGCGCGGTAATGGTCCTCAAAGATTCGAACAACATCTGCCATATTCTTTTTTATTGCTCTCTTGTCATAAAACCGAGGAGTCCAATTCTCAGTTAAAGTAGGCGGGGCATTAAGGGCCATACCCAAGTCTCTTTCAATGTTACCTCTATTTGAATTCAGGCGACCAAGCTCGCTTACGATACGCTGATACTCAGGATCGCCCGCTGCGTTCTTACCCAAAGCATCACGTATAGACTTGGCCTCGTCTTCAAGGTTAAAGATTGCGGACTCAATACTTTCGAGTTGTTTCTTCAATCGACCAGTAAGGCCAATCATGCCCATATCGTATAGCTCTCGCTCTGCCTTCTTAAAGAAATCATCAATAACCTTGGCCGCTTTAGCCTCTGAGGCTGAGAAGGGAAGTTTCTTAACTCGCTTTTCGCTTATCCTCCGCATAAAACCTTCAAAAGAATTATCATAATCAAATGCTTTCCTTGCAGTATTCATAAGATCGATGTCAAGGAAACGTGTATCCTTTAAGCCATATTCTTCTCTATATATTTGATGAAGGTTGTCGTAGGCCGCAGCAACTTCACCCCTACGCATCTGCGCCCTTAAATAAACGGATTGAGTAGAAGGCACACCAAGGACAGCACTGTAGGCATGGTTCAGTGCGCTGTCGCCAGCAAGTCTGATAGTATATTCTTTTACCTTTGCTGGAGTTTTGGGGGATTGAATAATTCTTTTGAACGGAGTGCTTAGGGTCTTATAAAAAGGGCTATCTATGAAAGCATTGATAGCAAAGTCTAAAGCGTTTTCCTTATTGTATCCCCCTTTCTCGAGCACCCTGAGAGCTATCTCTTTTTCTATTGAATTGATATATGTTGTTTTAACTTCAATCTGATCGATAGAAGCTAACTTTGCAGCCACAGCAGAAGATCGCCTCAGTTGATCTATTTCGTCGAAAGCTTTTGTCCGATCAAGCCATAATTGATTCTCACTGACATTGCCAAGTATTCTGGTTTGCGGTTGATTAAGAGTAGTGAGGTCTTCCGGAGTAAGAGTCCGGAACAATTCCATCCTCTGAGTAAACTCAAGTGTTCCTGCCAAGTTTTCTTCAAAAGCGGTTAACGCTCTAGCTCTACGAGAAATGGGAATGCTCGCAACGCCACCAAGCGCACCACCGAACAATGTAGCAGAAGCAATATTCATCGCGCTTTCTTTGGCGGTCTGTAGTGGATCGAAAGGTTGAATCATGGCAAGCTCAGTGCCAGCCTGCAACACGCCCACGCCCACCCCAACGCGAGCGGCAGAACGGAGAGCGCCAACAGTAGGACCACCCAAAGGCAATGCAACCAAATTTATTGGATCAAACAGGCCCGCAAAGAACTGAGCCGAAAGCGAAGAGCTTGCAAGAACCTGTCTACGTTTAGCAGATTCATCAATCCCGCGCTTCAGATCAATCATATGCTCTGGACTTACCGCACGGGTTAAGTGAACTGCGTATTGCTCGTAGCCCTCCATGTCGGCCATAGGGTTGTAATCCTTCTGGCGAACATTGCCATAGATTATCCTATTGCGAACAAACTCATAGGCGGGATCGTATGTGTAACCAATCGTTGCACCAACGGTTTCAGAAAACGCTGGCTTCTCAATCGGCCCGCGCCTGACCCCAGAAAAGTTGCCAAGAACAAACTGGCTACGATCAATTGGCATTTACTCACCTTCCGTGAAGTTCGTTTATCTCTTGGATTTTTCCAAGAAAATTTTGAATTTCGTTATAACGTGGAGTTTCCGGCGGGGTAGTTGCCAAAGCTGTTTCAAGTCTGGTTTTAAATCTATCCAAAGAACCAATGCCACCAGAGATCAAGCCTTTTCGGATCGATGCATCGCCCACACCAAGAGTTTCGATTTGGCTAGAGAATGTATTACCAAAATCGCTGATTGAATCAGACAGCGCCTGATCTGAGCGAGAACGGCCACCAAAGAGAGCGCCAACGCCTTTGATAGTTCTTTCGATAATATTCTGATCTTGTGAAGTTACTGGCGCACTCAACCTTGCTTCTGCTTCTTCCATGTTGGCAGCAATAACAGCTTTTTCAGCAGCAACTTTTGCCCCAAGGAATGTTGAATCTCTTGTTGAAACATAGATAGGCTCAAAGATAGGTTCCGGCTCATTCCGTCCGCCAGATTGCGCTATTGCTGGATTAGGCACACCGCTAGTAACATCAAGGACTTGATAAACAACGCCGCCATCCAGAGACACAGTTGAGGCGGGTTCAAGAATCCAATTATTGTGACCAACAGTTTGAGTTACATACTGCTCAAATAGAGCGGCCTGCTCCTCTCCACCAAGTGTCTTCACAAGGCCAAATTCTGTTTTGGCCCATTGCTGACGATTTAAATTTTCGCGAGCAGTAGCACTCGTAACTACCGAACCCATTCCAACTCCGCCCGTAGCGGCAAAAGGAGCTTCAACCGCTCTGGTAGAAAGTTGAGAAATATCAAAATCAGCGGGCCAAATGCCGCCATCCCAAACGCGGGGATCATAAGATAAGTCTCTATTGATATATCTATCAATACCCTCTGCCCAAGTTTTTAAATCAAGGTAGTCTCCAGTATTTTGCTTGGCAGCGGCATCCATATAAAACCTGTCGCGTATATACTGCATGGTTCTGTCATTCAGTCCATGCTCGTAGAAACGAAAGTTAAGGAAATCATTGACACTGCTGTATTGTTCCCCATCAACATTGGGTGGAAATTTCTGGAAATAGCTGTTTACCTTCTCAACCACTTCCGGAGTTCTAACTTGCCTAAATTGTTCTGCGTAGATTAACCTATCTTGTTGAGTTGTTGCACCGGTTGACTCAAGGAATTGTTGCAAGCTATCCATGTAAGATACAGCACTAGAGTCTATGGCGGTAGAAGCCCTAGATTGAATTAGCTGGCCCCTGCTCTCAATAAAGCCAAACTGAGAATAGGCATTAAGAAGCTCAAGTTGACGCTCAATCGGTTGATTCTGAATTGTATTAAAAGAGTTTATCAGACTAGTGGGAGGTGCATTGCGAGCAGCATTAAGTTCCTCTGGGCTGATACGACCAGCAATCAATCTGTCGAGAAAGTTGGGTCCAAGAACCAACTCCGCAATCCTCTGGTCTTCTGGGTTTGTTGGATTGCCAAAGCCACTAAGGATTCTGTTAGAGTTTCGCTGGAATTCAAGCTGAGCTTCAACAGCATTGGCTTGCTCTAGAAGATCGCTAGAAATGCGATTAAGGTTACTGGAGTATGAGTCCGTATCGGCACTGCCATACGTTCTGGCCTGTTTGATTTGCTCTAGCCTTGGATCATCCTTAAGAGTTTCTAGCGCCTTTTCATCACCCCCAAGTGCATACATGAGGGTCATAAAATCTGCGCGACTGTCAGCCGTAGTCAGTATGCTCCGCACATAAACTTCAGCAGTAACGTCTTCGATTCTGTTTTTAAGACCTATGATGAACGCATTGTCTTCTTCACCCTCAAGGAGAGAGTCAAGTTGATCAATAGCAGACTTCCTAAGAGCCTCAACTTCTTCAATAGAGTTTGCATTAAAAATTTCTGCTCGACTTTCTTGAACAATAGTTCTGGATAGGTTTCTATTCTTAGCTTGAGTTTGTGCAACAGCAAGATTTTCAGCGTCTTCTTCGCGCCCCTCACGAACTTTAAAGATTGTCCGAAGGGAATTAACGTATTCATCCGCACGATTGATATATTCATCAGACTCAGATTTTTGCCCGAGGTTAATAATATCTTCTACGAATTTCTTAAATTGATCTGGTAGTTTTTCTGTATTCTCGGTTCTCAGAGCCTCAATGATAAGCTCTGTATCCAAAGAGGTTTGGATAGAGGGCGCAACAAGGTCTACAGAGGCCGTATACTCATTACCAAACTCAAGTTGTTTAGCTTCTTCAGCTTGAGCGGCCCTAATGTTGTCAATTTCCTCTTGTTGCGCCACAAGACTTTTAGAAGCATCAAGCGCAGAAATGAGACTGCTTTCAAATTCTTCTAGTCCAGTAGTGCCATCAACTGCTTCCATTTGAGAAAGCAATGTGCGCGATGCTTCACTTAAATCTTCTTTACCTCGACCGCCCATTCGAATGGCGCTCTGAAGTTTTACAATTTCTTCAATGCCATCAGTTCCGGCTGGCAATGTTGCCATGTAAGCATCAATAGAAGTGGCAATAGCTTCACGGTAATTTCTTTCTGCGGCTTTAAGCTTTTCTTGATATTCAGCAGACTCTAGCTGCCAAAGGTCAGGTTTTGCAGTGCTAATAGCGTTCCAGTTTCGGGCCGCTTCAGTCACCGTTCCAATCGAAGCTGCAGGATCAGTAAAGGAACCAGAAGAATTAAGTCCAAAATCCGTCCAACCAGTTGGGATACGAGGCACAACGGACAAATTCTCAAGCTGAATGCGATTCGTTCTCTCAACGATTAAGTTGTTGAACGTGTCGAGAAGCGGGCCTGTAATTTCAGACCAGTCACTATAGTTAGAACTGAACGGGGCAAGTAACTGCTTAAGCTCTGGAATGGTAATTCGTGAAGACCCACTGCTAGTGCTAATGGCTGCACGATTTAACTGAAGCTCCTCTTGAGTATATTTTCCGCTATTAACTGCTTGATTGAAAATATATTCAGCATCGCCTCTAACTAGTGCGATTCTATATGCTTTACGAAACCGATTGTCGGCAGAACTATCCAAAAGTCCGGAAGCAGCACCCAAAGACAAAGCGGTTTCGGGAAACATTTCTGCCGCTTGTTGTGCGCCAACTTGAGCGGCAGCGGCTTGAACCTGAGAAATTACATCAAGGTTATTGTCTTCCATTGCAGCTATTTGCTGCGCTCTAGCTCTAGCCTTCTCATTTTCTTTGAGATTAAGATAGGTCATCTCTGTGTAATCAGTGCCGACACCAGAGATATACTCGCCATACATACCGCCAGCATTTTCTTTTAGCTGGTTGACGTAATCATCCATTGCCTGCTTATAAAGCTCGGAACCATTCGGACTGTTTTGGAACTGAGAGGCAAGCTCTGATGCCCTCAATTTAATGTCAAACTCAATCTCTTGATTGAACCGCTGATTGATTACATTCTGATACGCTTCGGCTGCAATAGTGCCAAAAGGTTTTGGCGGTGTGTATGCGACAGGTTTTTGCGTAATGGGATCAAAGGTAACAACCTTCTCAGATTCAATGGACAAAGCAGCTTCTTTGCCAGCCTTCTCGGCTTGGACCGCAGCCCGCTTGAACATAATGTCAGAGAATGTTTCGCCAGCTTGAGCCATCGCCTGCCCAATAAGTTGACCACCAGTATCGGCCCTCACGACTCGAACTGGGCTTACACCAAACTGACGTTGCTCACGAATGACTGCCATTATTAGTCGCCCTTTGTTGTATAGTAATTGTTGACGCCGCTAAGAAGCGTAGTAGCTGCGCCAATACGAGCGGCAGTCATAGCGCCTTTCCCTCTAGCTTTCTCAGAAGCAACTGCGACTGTATCCGCCTGTTGCTGTAGATAGCCCTGCGTCTGAATTGCCTTAATGTCTTTGCCAAGAGTTTCCTTCTGGGCTTTCATAAAAGCCTCGACGGATTTATCAGCGCGGCCAGCGCCAATAGAAAACTGGGCAATATTTGCGGACATATTCTGTTGATAGTCCGCAATCCTGCGGTTCATGTTCTGCTTGGCTACCGCTGCATTCATCGTCTTCTCAGCTTCAAGAGCCTTGGCGTTTATACGCGACTCTTCTCCGGCTGCTTGACCAGCTTTAATTTGACCAGCCGCTGAAACGGCAGAACCAGCAAGTCCAGCTACCGCAGCGACAGTCGCCGCAGTTCCGGCGGCTGCACTGCCACCACCAAACAAAAGGGCAAGTAATTGAAGCATCAGACTACTAGCTCCGAGATTATGCCGTTGATATGAATCGGCAGAGGTTCATTCTGGGTAATAGTAACTTGAGGATCGCGGCCATATCCGTTGAGCCGGAACTCTTTCTTACCATTAAATTCTGCGGTTGTAACCAAAGGTCTGCCATTGACGCTGGCAGATCGTGTATCCCTAAAGTCAACGATAGCAGCCGAGATGCCACGAACTGATCCGGTAAACGGGCCATTAGGTCCATTGCCATCAACGGGATTGGTTGTAAGGTTCACGGTAAACGGAACGCCAACGAACACATGAGTGTATCCAGTATAAGCAGACACATTCACAGATGCGGTTCCGCCATTGCTCACTACAGTCATAGAGCCAAGATAGTCGATGGTGCTTCCGTTCTGGCCCAGAACAGAAACAGTATCAGCGACTGCATAGGCTGCGCTAACGTCTGCATACCCGCCAGAGATTGCTGAATAGACATAGTTGTCAAGGCCAACCCTGTCTCCAAACTCTACGAAATATATCGTGCCATTCAGATAGATATTTGCAAAGAGACGGTCTTGAATACCGACTGCATCTAGGAAGTATCCATTGGCGATAGTCATTCGAACCCAAGAGGCGCGGCGCTCTGCACGGGCAGAGTTGAACAGAGAGATAATGCCATCGCTGTTTACGACAGCGGCATAGGACTCTGCACTTTCAAGGCCAGAGTTTACAACGGCCAAACCGATTGGTGAGTTTATCAGGTGCGGCGCAATAGTAGATACCGCTGTTGATGTATAGGCGTCCTCACCATCAGTATAGAGATATTCCCGAACAACCTTGCCGCCAGCCTGAACAAATAATGTTGCGCCATCAAAGGGGTGTGGAGCAACAAAATTACACCCATACGGAGTTTGCTTCCTAATCTGGACGTTGACCGGAGTGATTGCCTGATTGAGATAGGTCGGAACATAAAGCTCCGAGGAGTCAGTAAATACCTGTAGGTCGCGGTTGGATACCAAGTATCTGATTGCGTTGATGTCGCCAGTGGCAGCTACTAGGTTGATCGAATCATCGTCGGCGGCAGTTCCAACATCAAAGTTGAAATACTTGCCAATCTTAGAAAACCAAAGAGCATCAGGCTCTTGGATCGTTCCACCAAATACTAAACGATTCTCATGAAACACAACTGCTGTTGGGTATCCACGCTTTGCTGAGAAGGACTGCTCGTCCCAGTTCCTAGTCGGTGCATGGCAAACAACCCTAACATAACCGCCACCATCCTCAGATGTATTGGCAGATGCGCCTGCCGTAATGGTATAAGTGTCTTCGTCTATAATGCTGCCAACGGTTCTTGCCCCGTTGATCTGAGCAGCATTAAGTCCACCAACGGCAGAAGCATCTTCTATTGTGATTGCTTCGCCACCAGAAAAGCCATGACCCAAGTGAGTAACCTCAACTGTCGCAGAGCCATCAATAGTTCTGAGAGGGTTAAGGATTGTGAGCCTTCTCTTGAGTTCATCAACAACAGTTCCAGTCGCCTGAGTGCTAGACTGAACGCTAGTTATTTCAATCTCTGCATCATCATATCTTACGGTAACGCCAACATGAAGCGAGTCAAGATAGTCGCCGCCAGTCTGTGTCCCAGTGGTATCCCAGTATGCGCTACTTGTAGTCAGAGTAATTGAGCCAGTAGTCGCAGACGGGTCTAGCGTCATCTCCGTATTCTGGAATGTGCTATATGGTTGATAGATAACCTTGTTGTCTGCACGAACATCAAAGGAATACGGAGTTACCTCAAAGGCATCCAGCGCAGTCCTCACCAGCATACGCGGCATAAAGAGCGGGTGGCAGATAAACATAACATCGCCAGACTGGGCGAATGTATATTCATGCAGATAGCTATGATTAAATGGAAGAGCGTTAGAGCTAGTATCTAGAGTAATTGTCTCTACTAGGTGGACGCCAACGCCAAGACCTAGAGCGCCAGTATCATCCAAGAAGAAGCAACGAACCTTACCATTCTCAATGGAGATTATATACTGTTCGTCGTCCGAGAACGTAAAGTGAATAAGGCGAGACTGCTTAACGTAGCTCGCACTGTATGTAATATCGGAATATGTATAGATGTGTTCGGTCCCGACTCTGGACCGCAACCCACCATCGCTCTGAACCATCAGGTTCTCAACTCGTTGAGCCGATGCAGCATAGACCGGACTGTCAGTCCGCATGATTGCCGTATCGCTTACCTCACCGAAGTTAAAGCTGTTCTGTGGGACACGGACCTTCTGCATCAGCTACGCCTTTGTGCAATGAACCTCGACGTATGTAGCTTGCGCGTAGTCTGCTGTTGAGAGTCAAGTCTACGGGCCTGCATCATCAAGATGTTTGCCTTTTGCTCCATCAGATTGGCTAGACCTTGATCGCGGGCCACGGCCACAGCGAGAACCGCTGCCATCTGAAACTCAACGGCGATTGTAAAGAACGCGGGCCAGTCAGCTTCGTCAGCCCTGTAAATGTAGTCAGCAATTACAGAGTCGGTTGATGCTGCGTTGCAGTATGCCTTGCTTCCGTAGGTGTCATACTGGATTGGGAAATCATTAACCGTGATTGCGCTCAACATGAGAATGCCAGCCGGAAGCTGATACGCTGCATCGAAGCGGCCAGTAGGCGCAGAAACCAGTCGGTTAAGAACAGACTGATTGGTTGCAAAGCGCCAGCGAGTATTTGTCAATGCTGCGCGAGCAACATCTTCATACATTGCATCACACACATCCGACTCTACAGTTCCATCAGTGAAGGATGTAATGGGAGAACCGCCCATCAGAATTGATGCGCGGGAGCATACTTTGATCGGAGTGTTTGCTGCTGTCATGTAAGTTCGGGGGGCCTAAGCCCCCCGCCCCTATTAGTTGTTGTCGAGGACTTCGTAGACACCGTTGCTATCAATAACAACAGCGCCCATCGACATCATCGAAGTTGCAAGGTGCGAAACCTTTTCCGCAACGTAGTTGATCTCAGTCGAAACATCAGCATTCACGCCGAGGCCAACAGCCGAGGTGTGGTAGGCAAAGTTCTTGCCGCCAGCAACAGCCGAGGTCGAGTAAATCTTGAAGCCGAGGAACTCTTTCATGGTCATGCCGCCAGCGAACGGGAGGTTCTGCGGGCCAACATAATCCGACGAAGCGAACTCGGTGATGTTGAAGAGATCGGCAAAGCCAGCGGGCGACATGGCGAGGTAACGCTGTCCGTCTTCCGGAATGTCGGCAGTGCCAAAGGTTTGGAACAGGGTGAGAAGATCAGCCTTGCCCAGAGCGCCGGAAACGTCAGCGATCTGAGTGGCGTTAGCACCAGCGTCCATAGCGGTGGTCAGAAGCTCGTCGGTTTTGCGGCCAAGGGCAGCAGCAGCCGACTGAGCAACGGCCTGACGCTCGTTGATGTTGATCTTCAGTTCATCCAGTTTGTCGATGTATTCGGCAGCATAGTAGTCAGCCATGGTAACTTCGGCGTAGGTGTGCGCCAGTTCCATTGCAGTCACGTTGCCGTTACGCGATTTGGTCGAAGCGGCACCAGTGCCGATCTTCTGGAATCGAGCAGTCGAACCCGTCACGTTGCTAGTGCGGACAGTGTTCCGGATTTTGGAACCCATACGCTGATAGGCAAGGTGAACCTCGGTTTCAAACTGCTTGATGAAGGCTTGGTCAATCGTATTAGCCATTTCAAGAGTCCTTTGTTGAGGTTAAAGATGTGACGGGTATCCATTCTGGCACTTCGGCGAGGGTGTCCTTGCGGGCCTCTCAGTGCATAGCGGGCCGTAGTGTGTCATCGTAAACACTTTTTGACTTTGGATTACAACGCACAAAATCAATATACTGATGTCCTGCGTCTTCGTAAACACCCACAGGCTCAAAGCCTAGCCATACAGCCCACTGAACCATTGCTTGATGTTTGGTAAGAATAGTCATCGTCAGTGTATCATGGCCCTTCTCAAAGAAATGCAGAAGCATCTTTGAGCCACGAGCCATCATAATAAAGTTTTCCTTCAGCTTAGAAGAGAACATCGCAAACATTTGCGGAAGCTCTGCATCCTCTCCATACCAAAGCCCACCCACAAAAAGAATATCGCCCGAGTCCAGTCGGGCGATATAGCAGTCTGAGGATTCAACCATATCCAGAAGAGCTTCCTGCGGACTGTCAAATCCAAGTATGAAAATCTCTTCTAGGTTTTCCTTCGATAGAATACTGGCAACCTCGTCGATATGGGCGACAGTAAACGGGGTAAGATAGCACTTACCCCGCCGAAGAACCTCAACCTCGTGCATAGATTTTGCGGAAACCTTCATCGACTTGCCGGATGTAGTCACGATCTTGAGAACCGTTTTTCCAGTATCGTTCATCCTTCATCATCTCCCTTAGAGATTGCTCGTTGATACCGGATGCAGAGTTAGCTGATTCGGCAACGCTTACATCTTTCATCGAATCCATAATATGCTCAAGGGCGACGATGCCTTCGCTAGTCTCACAAAGCCGCTCAAGGGCTGGCATGACTTCGCTTGGAAAGAACTTGTTGGCAAACAGAGAAACAGCTTGAATGCGCTGGCTTGCATTCTCACCAAGTTTCTTAACCTCTGACTCAAGGTCCGGACCGCTCTGACCAATGGCTTCCATATACATCTGGATGCCTTGCTGAAACTCTTCCTGACTGTATCCATTCTCAAAGGAATGCTCAGACCACCACTGCAAAAGCTTGCTGTCTACGCCAGCTTCTTCATCAACAGTTTCCGGAAGCTGATACTCGCCAGCCGAGGCGGGACGATCCTTGAATGCCTCCGTTTGCAACTCTTCCATGAGTTTGTTGCGAAGCTCTTCTTCCTTGCCGCCGAGCTTGGACTCAAGCTCCTTGTAGGCTTTGGCTAGGTCTTCGCCACTTTTGTATTTCTCTGGTAGCCACTCTGGCCGATCAGATACAGGCGCAGCTTCCTGCTGCGGCTCTGTAGTTTCCGGAGCCTCAGTGGCCTCCGCTGCTTGCATCAAACTTTCACTCATTGCTTGCTCCTGTGTCCGTGGGCAATTCGTTGTTCAATCAGGGCAACGAAGTATCGCTGCCCCTCCAAGTGTCGCAGTTCTTCCGTAGAAACATTAGGGCCGTTGACCATTTCAATGGTCATGGACCTAAAATACTTCAGGACTTCTTTGCCTGTTGGTGTGCTGAATATCTCAGCCACCATCATGCTGATCTGACGGTCAAGCTCTTTAGTCCGCTGTATTCCGTCGATCCCAATATTAACCTTGGGGCGTTCCAACCTGTTGACTCATCTGTTGCTGCGCCATCTGCTGCGCTATTGCAGCTATTTGTTTACGCTGCTCTTCATCACGAATCAAGCTCTCAGGCACACCAAACTTCTTAGCAAGGTGAATAGCTGTGCGCTCGCCATCAATAAGCATCTGCAACATCTCTGGTCCAAAGACGCCACCGACTAGTTCCAAGAAGCGAGCAACGCTTGAAATGTCTTGATTGGCTTGGGCTTGGGCAAGTGGAGATACAGATCGAATTTTGACTTCGCGGCCATTGACTGTCGGGATTTCAATCCGGCCCTGCTTCTTTAGGATATAGATCACGCGCTGAAGAACGGGCTGGACAAGCTCTGCCTGCAAGCGGCCAAATGCGGAACCGATGCGGCGAGAAAGGTCGGCCATGCGCTCGGCAACTTCGGTGGCCGTGGCAGGTGTCCGGTTCGGGTCGCCAAGCATATCGTTGTAAAGCGCCCGCTTGATGTTCAGTCGCATATCGTTGAGGACCAGTTGTGCAACATCGAAGCGACCAGCGGCATTGATCGGCTGCAAACCGGAGCTACCCATAGCCTTGGGAATGATGGTCCCCGGAACGAGTTGGATAGTATCTGGGTTAATAACCCCATCATCTTCCATCTGGTAGATGCCAGAGATTTGCATCTGAGCATTTTCCAGAATGAGTTCGATGGTCAGGTTAGTCGTCTTGATGGCAGACAGGGCATTGAGAAGCGGGCCACGCCCATAGACTTCGCCAGCACACTTAGACCAGCGGAAGCAGACAAATGGGTTGGAGCCTAGCCCGCGCATCTTCTGCTCATACAGGATAGTCTCAGTGGACATACAGATAGCGTAGTGTATATACGCCTCTTCGTTCTTGACGGAGTAGTCTCGGCAAACAACTTCAAGGACCGTGGTGGTCCCTTCGCTGTTCATCTGGCGCTTTACTTTCTCGTCAAACTTACCCTTGGGGTAAAGGATTTCCAGATCGGAATACCTGATCTTCTTACGCTCACGGAACACATGGTCGATGCGGTCGTCAGGACCAACATCAAGAACTACATGAGGCAGGGGGATTGCCGAAAAGTTGACTGGGTTAATCGCGTCACCCTCTTCAACCGCAAGCACACCAGTGCCTACCGCTAGGTCCATGAACGACTCATGCACCTCTTGGCTGAAGTTGGAGTTCTGGAGAATCTCGAAGACGTATTCAGTTACTTCATCAAGCTCGTTGTCAATGGTTTCACGCTGTTCCGGAGGAACCTCGCTACCAGCCATAAGGTCGGCCCAACGTGCAAAGTTGGGAACAAGGCCACTCTGAAGACGGCTTGCAAACTCTTGAACACCAACAACGGCAGTCTCGTCAAAGATTCTGTCATCGCGCCGCTGACCATGCTCCTCGTAATAGAACGACTCGCGCTGCGGCAGAGCATACTCATAGCACTCCTCGAACAAAGGAACCCAGTTTTCGCGGAACGCCTTTGCTTTGGTGTATCGCTTGAGATACTTCTTTGCAGCTTGATCCATTCTTTAACCCCACATACGAGACATAGCTGGCTGAAATCGGTTAAGATAACCAGCACCGCCAGCGCCAGAGACAAGCAAAGAACGACGACCAGTTCCGCCACGCCGACCACGTTTAATTTGGTCTTCGGTCAGCGGAGCTTCCGCTCGAATGTCAGCAGCCTTTTGCTCGCGGGCCGCAGCAATCTCTTCTTGCTTAACTTCCTCGGCAGCAACCTGTTGCTGATCTACAGCCTGTTCTTGTTGAGTTGTAGCAGAAGCTTTCTTTTTGAAACACATGACAATCTCCTGACATTTCTAAATTCAAAAGCATAGAAAAGAAGCACGGGCAATGCACAAATTACATTCTAGCCCATAGCCCCTGTCTACGCTGCGGCCTGTTAGTCTTTGCAAACACATCGAAGTCGCGCTTGGCAACTACGACATTAGCTGGTTTTTGATTATTCATCAACGCCCTGCCCTCTCCAGCGCCGAGCAGAAGGTATTGCAAGCTGTCGTGAACGTGGCTGAACATATTTTTATCGGGCTTATCGGCGTATCTCTCGCCCGACACTTCCATGCGTTTGTAGGAGTATCCGCCCTCAAACCCTTTGATAAGCTGAGAGCAGCGCCGATCTACGATAAACGCTGGCTTGCCTTCGACCATCTTGGTCAGTTGGGAGGAGACTGCCTCTAGTCGAAGGTCAACCGAGTTGGAGTGCGTAGGAAAGGCTCGCAGTCCTGCGCCTCGGAGTATTTGAAAAGGAGTAGATTCATCTGTCTGTGCGCGGAAGTCGCCAGCCGGATCACCAAAGATGTGGACCTCAGAGCATGCTGCAAAGCGCGAAGCCAGTTCATTGCGAAGCACTTCAGCGAAACGAACAATGCCCATGTCAATGGCAACGATTTCAGATTGGATCAACCAACGGCCACGCACCTTCTGACCAATCGTCGCTGCCGGAGTTAGCCCAAAGTCCACGCCAACGTAGACAGGCAGGCCCGCTGCAATCGGGACTTCTTCCTTGGCAATGTGGACCTCTGGGGCAAACATCGGATACACTGGCTTCCCGTCCTGAATGTGGCCTAGACGATTCATCACATATACGTCTATCCATGATTTAGTCTTACCCTGAATAAGATTAGGATAGTAGCTATCCATCATGTTCTTGGCGTTCTCAGCCTTCTTGTTTGGCTGATATTTCTCAATCTCACCCTGCTCGTTCTTTACTTCAACCATCGCAGAGGGCTGGGTAAAGAAACGCCAGTTGTCCGGCTTAACCAGCATCTTAGCTTGCTCACGCGGTATATGATCTGGGATTGGAACCTCACCAGACATAATGGGCCACCAATGATCTTCCTCAGGCGCGTTGGTATCGGCAATAACGCCAGTCCAAGTAGGACCGCCATCACGCATAGAAGGGTAGCGCCCAACGCGCATCGTGCAGGCATCAATAATACTCTTAGGAATTTCTCGCGCCTCGTTAATCCAGATTCCTGTAAGTTCGAGAGACAGAAGTTTCTTAACGTCCTCAGGCCGGTCAAGAGCCAAGAAAATAACCTCAAGGTCTAAGTCCCCCTTCTTGATGTGGTGGGTATATGGAACCGACCAAGTAAACTTGCCCCAGTCGTTCTCAGGAAACCAGTCAAGCCAAGTCTTGATGGTGGTCGTTCTAAGCTGCGGGTTGGTGTTCCGGATGATAGCCCACCTACTCTTGCGGATACCATCGTCGCCCTTGTTCTGACCAAGCGCCCTGCGGAACACTTCGATGCAGCACCCCACAGACTTACCAGAACCAACCGGACCACGAATGCCACGAAAGAAGGTGTTATCCTTCATAAAGGATTTCAGGACTTCGCCGTCCGGTTTGTATTTGAAGTCCACCATTAGCGCAGACCCTTATCGACTCCGAACTTAATCATCCGCTCGACAATCTCAGGGCCAATGTTTTCGATAAGGCGATCACATTCCTTATCAGTTACCGCAGGGTGGTTAGGCCCAAACTTCTTAACCACCTCTGCGAAGTGGACCTTGCGAACGATCCCACGCAATAGCCCAAGCTCGTCTGGCTTTAGCGTAGAAAGGAAACTCATTTGCGAGACAACTTTTCAGCATTGGTGTCGAGACTGTTCTCAATCCTAGTCAGTCTCCTGCCAATAGAGCGATAAGCAGGGTTAGCTTTATTCAACTGCTCCCCAATGGAAATCATTGTGTTGCGATAACCGCGCATTAACTTCTCACCAGTAGTCGCATTGGGGGCATCCTCAACACGGTCCAGATTCGGCTCCATTCGCTTCATTTGAGCTTGCAAGACTTTATATCTGGCAAGCATAGAAGAGCGGGGAGATTGTCCTTTGGGCATTACACATCCTCCGCCAAACGAGAGCGCATCTTTTCAATAATACGCTCAAGCCAAGCAATACCTGCTTCTTGATCCATGCCCTTTCGCATCTGACCCATGAAGATAGTCAAATCAACCAATACACCATTCATTGCATTACTCCTTACCATTTCACTTTGTCAGCCCAATAGGCTGCGCTCATTTTACCCTTGGCAATGTTCTTGGCGTGACGCGCCTTAAAGGCTCGACGCTTTGCTTTCATTGCCTCGGACTCATTCGCCTTCGGTGCGCCAGCAGTTGTCGCGTTCTCGTCACCGAACTTGATATACTTATACTCACCACCAGAGTGAGCCATCACATGATGTGACTTAGAGGTGCTATCTCTCAGTCCTTGCGGCTTGTTAATGCCACGAAGACCAGCACGAA
>Ga0208542_1000369_pt1 | contig 21047 bp, 18 predicted proteins | sample DEB08_DNA_3_FD_185495 | JGI IMG/M metagenome (GOLD analysis project Ga0208542, IMG submission 185495) | Aqueous microbial communities from the Delaware River and Bay under freshwater to marine salinity gradient to study organic matter... | ecosystem: Environmental > Aquatic > Marine > Coastal ... | reverse complement strand
ACGGCACTACTGAAGCGACCGTTGCCTCTAATCTATATGAAGATACTGTAAGGGACATGCTGACCCGGCATCGTTGGCATTTTGCCAGCGGACAGAAACAACTATCCAGGCTTGTCGATGCACCGCTCAATAGGTGGGACGCTGCTTATCAGCTTCCTGCTGATATACTACGGCTTTCGGCTGTTATGGTGAATGATACGCCTATTGCTTACGATGTCTATCAGGACAACGTATATTGCAATGCTACTCAGAACGATGAAGTCTACGCCGACTACATATATCGAGCGATAGAAGAATACTGGCCTCCGTACTTTACGAAGGCACTAGAGTTTGAACTGGCATCCATCTTTGCATACTCTGTTGCTGCACAGGAAAATCTGTCTGGCATTATGGAGAAACGGGCTATTAGGCAGCTTGCTATTAGCCGCAACATAGATAGCCAGGGCCAGACAACGAAGCGTTTGAACGTACAAAGATACCATCAGCTTCGCACAACTACACGAGGTTAAGATGGGGCTCAAACAACTCCAGACGAACTTTTCTTCTGGGGAACTTGGTCCCCTTATGGATATGCGTTCCGATACCGGGTCGTACGCTAACGGCGCTCGTTTAATTCGCAATGCTATGATCTTGAACCAGGGCGGTGTTGTGCGTCGTCCTGGAACAGAATATCTTGCAACATTATCAGGCAACCGTAGGCTTGTGCCGTTTGAGTTTTCAAACGAAGAGCGTTACGTTTTTGCCTTTGGAAATACTATTCTAGAAATATTTGATACATCTGGTACATTATTGCAAACAATTAATGGCTGCGCATGGACTACTTCTATTCTGTTTTCTATGACGTACAGCCAATTTGGCGATCTTATGATTGTGTGTTCGCCGCAGATGAAGATACAAAAAATAACCAGAACTGGGTTATCAACGTTTACTGTTGAGGATTTTTTATTTGCCGAAGCAACTACTGGAATAGAAATCTACCAGCCCTATTACAAATACGCAGCAGACACAACTACTCTTAGTGTTAGCGGAATTACGGGAAGCGTAACTCTAACGTCTAGTGTAGCGCACTTTACGTCAGCACTGGTTGGAACAAGACTGCGCTGGTATGACAATGAAATATTAATTACTGCATACATTAGCGACACCCAGTTAACCGGCACTTGTCAAAAAACTCTTGAAGCACATTTTGATATTGATCCATTTCGAACAACTGATGGATCAAATGTAGTTGAGGTAACTCATATAGGTCACGGTATGACTACCGGAGCATCTGTTACCATTGTTGGTGCAAATGGGTTTGCTGGTATATCTTCCAATCAGCTTAATGGCGTTCGAACCATAACCATTATAGACAGCGATAAATACAGCTTTGTTGCTGGGGCTAATGCCTCATCGTCAGCAGACGGTGGTGGTCCGCATGCAAGGTTCCAAGGATCCAACATTGCCACCAGAACATGGGATGAGCAGGCATTTTCTGCCGTAAGAGGATGGCCTGGTGCTGTTTGCTTCCATGAAAGTAGGCTTTGGTTTGGCGGTTCTTACTCTATACCCAATGGCCTTTGGGCGTCTATGATTGGGCTGTATAATAATTTCTTTACTGATGAGGCATTGGACAACGAATCAATCCAAATTCAAATTAGTTCAGAAGATTTTTCGTCTGTCTTGCATTTGGTTTCCAATCGGCACTTGCAGATCTTTACTGCAACTGGTGAGTTCTACGTGCCAAAAGGTACGCAAGGTGGGTCTATCACACCAACAAATATCTACATTGCCAGGCAAACGCCATACGGAAGTTCGACCGTTACGCCGCTGCCATTTGATGGGGCAACAACATTTGTCCAAAGTAGCAAAAGCGCGGTTCGTGAGTTTATCTATACGGACACGCAGCAATCCTACAACTCGCCCAACCTGTCCCTTTTGGCTGGCCACCTAATTGACCAGCCTGTAGATCTTGGTATCTCATATGGTACATCTGGGCGTCCTGAGCAGTACTTATATATCGTTAACCAGAATGGAACGATTGCTGGTTTTCTGTCTGCAAGAGCAGAGAAGATAGCTGCCTGGTGTCTTTGGACGGCATCTCATAGTTCTGGAATAGCAAACTTTAAGTCTGTTGTTACGGTTGGATCAAAAATTTATATGGTTGTCGAACGTGGTTCTGACTACTTTCTTGAACTACAGGCGGCTACAGATCTGGATCTTTCCATTGACTGCGCGACTACGTACACTTCAGGTAGCCCAACAGATACCTGGATTGTTGATTCGCAGTATTACAGCACAACAGTATCTGTTGTGTCGGGCAACTACTACATTGGTGACTATGCAGTAGATGGATCTGGAAACCTTACAATTGATGTTGCTGTTGATGAAATTACTGTTGGATACTCTTATACGGTCACTGTAGAGACGTTGCCCGCTAATGTTCAGCTTCCAGATGGATTTTATTCTGGTCGGCAGAAACGCATCTCACGAGCAATCCTGGCTCTTGATAGCACTCTTGCTGTCTCGGTAAACGGCAACAATTTTATCTTGCGCCAGGTAACCAATGATCTGTCATCAGATCCCGTGCCATTTACCGGCAAGGCAGACTTCTATATTCTTGGTTACAACAAGGATGCAACTATAACCATAACTCAAACAGAGCCTCTGCCAATGCGGCTGCTTGGCGTAGCAACTGAGGTAACGATCTAATGTGTGTTAGCTTATTGATTGCTAGTGCGCTTGTCTCAACGGTAGGCGGTTTTGTTCAGGCTGGAGCCCAAGCTGCGGCCGCTCAATCTGAGGCTGATTTTGTAAGATACCAGGCCGAGATTGATAATCGTCGTCTTGAGAACGAGCGCAAGGAAGCGAACATCCAGGCCAATTTTGCAGAAGCAAAAAGAATGAAGGATCTGCGTACTGCTATGGCAGCAAATGAAGCGTATGCTGCTAGTTCAGGAGCAATGTATAATCGCGCTGTAGATCTAGTAGGCAAGGAAAGTGAGCGTGCGTTGCGGCTTGATATAGGCAATGTTCGATTTGCAGAGTCCTCAATCAAATCTCGTATTGCAGATCAGATTTCAGTAAATCGCGCTAAGGTAGTATTTGCTCAAGGCGCAGCTGATATAAAGGGGCAAGCAGCTTGGACTAACGCTTTCTTTAGCGGAACTTCTAGTATCCTTAAGGCTGGTTATCAAGTAAATAGGTATTAGTAATAATGGCAATCAAACCTCTCGTCCAGTCTATACCATTCCGCCCAGATTCTGGACGGGTCTTTGGATTCAGAACAAACCTGCCATCGGTAGATCTTCCCGGTGTTCGGCAACTTGCTAGGACAATGGAAGGTATTGGGGTCCAGGAAGCCAAAGAAGGTGCAGAACGTGAAGCCAAAGAACGGGCATACAGCTTATCGCTTGAGCGCGATGCTAATGGCAACCTTATTATGCCTGAACCTCCAGAAAATTGGGGTCAGTATAGAAAAGACATATTTACTGATTTAGTTCGCAAACGTTATGTTGATGGCGTAACAAGCGATGCAAAAACAAAAATTGCTGATATATATTCAAAAAATCTAGACAATCCACTTCAGGCTAAAAAATTAGCAGATGAATATATTGAAGCAGCTAAAAAAACTTTGCCACCAGTAGCACGTGGTGTCATTGAGGATGAAGCAAGAAAGTCTAGCAATCAAATCTATAATGCTAACACTCGTCGTGAAGCTATTTTAGCAGATGCAAGTGTTCGTAATTTTGCTGTTAAACAATATAACGCTGAACTCAATAACCTGGCTGCTGCAAGCAAAGTAGGTGACGTAGCTGGTATAAAAAAAGCAAAGCAAGAAATAGAAAACCTTTTGGGCAAGATGAAACTTGGACCAGAAGCAATAACTAGCGCCAGAAAAACACTTGAAATTATCGAAAGAACAGGTGGCTTCCAAAAGGAAATAAACAAAACTCTTAGCGATTCCTCTATTTCTCTGTCAAACAAATTAAAACTATTAGATTACGCACAGAGAGCGCTAACAAATCCGCCAGACCCTACTTCAGAAGAAGTAATATTTGGCATGTCCCATAAGCAATTATGGGCAATGTCACCTTCTGATCGCGAGAGCCTTTCTAAAGAACTTGAAAAAACAAAAACTGCTATAAGAAAGGGATATGTTGATGCAACTGGTTTAACAAAAGAACAAATGAATCTTTACACTGCTATTTCTAGCGCACCAAAAAATAACCCTTATAAGATACCAAGTAGCACAACAACAAGATCTTTTCAGAAAGTTGTAGAATTTATATCCAAGACAACCGGTATGCCAGAGACAGCTGTTCTCGGTAAATTAACCGCTGAGAATAATGGCGGCGTGTTTGTGGGCGCTTTCTTTATGAAAGAGCGTCAGGACGCTATGACCAGTCCAGAAAAAGCAGAGGCATTTTATCAAAAATATAGACAAATTCTTGCCATGGAAAGCACAAAATCATTGGCTCCAGCTATGCTTTCTGGCACATCAAGAAGTGCTATATTTTTTAATGCTTATGTTTCTTCTCCAGCAACAGAGCCTTCTGTTAAGTTTAAGTTAGCAGAACAAACGTTAACTAACTTCGATGCCACTAGATCTATTTCAGAGATAAAGACTCTTATTTCTAGCACAAAAAACATAAAACAAAGCGATCTTGATGAGATGTTGGGAAAAGCTATTGGAACAAAAGAATACGGAGCTTTATCAATTAATGCTCGACAAGATTTGTTTAACAGCTTAAAGGCAACTTTTGCTGGAAGGGAAACATTGCCAATTGAAGAAATAGTAAAACAAGCTGTTGCAAATTTTAAAAATGATTGGGTTAAAAATCCAAAGGCGATAAAAGGTTTTACAAAAAAAGGAAATGGTGGTTTACCATATGTAGATAACAATGGTACGCCAGACTATTCCTATCTTAACTCTATGGTCCCAAGTTTAGAAAAATATCTTAAAAAAGACAAAGATGGAAACGTAGTACTTGGATCTGGCGTTAAGGCTATTGATCCAAAAAAGTTATTGTTTGGAAAAACATTATTTGTCCAAAAGGAATCCAACCAAACATGGACCGTTTGGTATAAACCACCCGATAAAGGTTCGGGTGTAACGCCTGTTCTGGTTAACAACTTAACTGAAATATTAAAGATAGATCCTACAAGAGTTGTAGTTAAAGAAAACTTAGCCAGGAGAAAGGCTACTCTTGATAACCAAAAAGATATAGCTAATAGGTCTATTGCTCAAAGTGTGCCTATTATTTCTCCGCTGGCTAGATCTATTACTGGCTTTTTTAGCACGCCTAAAATTAGGCCAACAGAAACAATTCCCCCTGTATACCTAGACTCTAGAGGTGCAGCGGATTTTGCTCCTGTCGGAACATTTGGTGTTGCAGTTCCATCACCTTATGCTTTCAAATCTTATTCAAGGACGACGCCTATTGATGCCGCCGAGGTAAGTAAAAACAAACTTATTCCGGCAGACGGCAAAGCCGTGCCTCAAGAACCAAAAACAAAGGTAAATAAATCTTTGCTTTTTGATAAACCTAAATTTAGGGATAGAGCCTTGCCATTAAACACGCCAAGGGGAGACTAAGATGGATCTGTTTGATGTTGAATCAGAAGATGTATGGGAGCTGCCCAACGCTACCAAATATGACATCCTCAAAGGTGCAGATCTATCGGAAAATGATCCCTATCATATTCTAGAAGATGACGCTGGAAGTTTTCTTATCCTCCCAAAGATAGATGAAACAGGAAGATTATCAGAAGAAGAAGCTATGTCGAAATATGAAACACAAAATGTTCATTTTGGCATCTTTGACTCTGAGTACAGCGCACATGAGTATGCTCAAAAACTTGAGTGGATAGCTAAGAACATAGAGATTGAAGAATAAATATGTCAGATCTGTCGCTTGAGATTAGAAAATATTTTTTGGAACAAATGCGTTCTGCTGACCCGCAGCCTAGAGCAAGGCCATGGGCTGAAGCTACGTTGCCGAATTATACGTTTACTTCTAATCTTATAGACAATCTATCTACTATTCCTGTATGGAACGCTGTTTGGGATCTTACCAATGTTACAAGTCCTATAGACGCCGACTTTCATCAGAATGAAAAGGTTAACCTTATCCAAGAACTTGGCATGGAGAAATACGCTGGCGACCTCCTAGCCACTAGAAACCGCACGCACTTTGATTGGACAGTAAAAAAGATTAAGGGGCTAGAGGAAACAAAGCAACGGCTAGACCAGCAGGGTAGCTTTCTGAATGCCATTGTTTCTGAAATAGGCAATCCCATAAACTATGTAACATTTGGCGCTGGTAGTCTTGTAGCTGGCAGCAAAGCCCTGGCTGGCGCTACTCTTTCTAAGGGTGCTGCGCGTGCTATTGCCACCAATTTGCCGTCACAGATGGTTGATGAGGCTCTGAGGCAGGGTGTAGATCCTACCGCTACGGCTGGAGAGTCCGCGCTAAACATTGTGGCTGGAACATTTTTGGTTGGTGCAGTCGGCAGTCTTGTTGGCAAATATGGAACCAAAGCCCTAAAAGACCCCGACTTTAATCTTCCCAAGGTTGCAGATGATTATGTGGCTGAAGTAGATAAGCGGTCTCGGCCCGTAGGTAGCAAGCCACAACCAGATCCAGTTGACATAAAAGAAGCCAAAGCAGCTAGAGTAGAGCCTGAGACGCCAGTAAGAGAGTCGCAGCTTAGGGCAATCGACGAAACTAGTCCAGGTGCTAAAGTTGTTAGGCCCAATCGAGATGAGGTCTATGACACGCCTACAGGTATATCTGGTCGATGGAGGATACAGTCGCTTGATTGGATAAGCCGTACTAATGCTTATGGCAAATTAACTACATCTGGTGATGCTTCTATTGAAACGCTTGGTCATCAAATTTCTGGCACTAATACGCTCATAACAAACAGAAACGCTCTGCTGTTTGAGCCGTCTGAAATAAACGTCGCTGCAGCAACTGATGTCAAATACAAGGCTCTAGCTACTCAGACTGTCCTGAATATTCGCCAGATCTGGAGTGAATATCTTGGTGACGGTGTAATCGGTAGGCAAGTGCTTGGTGCTGATCTTCGCGCTACAACGCGAGCTGCTGCTGATTTTGCACGCGAATTGATTGATAGGCCCAATCCAGATGGCAAGCTATCTAAAAAAGAATTTGAATACTTAACCATTAAATCCTTTCAAGCAGATAGGATTGAAGCGCCGTCTTATCGGCAAGATGGAATCACACCACTAACACAAGATGAAAGAAAATATATTAGTCGGGCAGCTACAGAAGCGGCCGACCTAAATCGTGAACTTGGAATGCGCTCTTCCAAAGATGGATATTGGTTTTCACCAGAAACCAAAATTAGACAGCTTGATGCGTATCGCAATGAGATCTCAAATTATACGGCTCGACTTGGTGATCTTTCTGAAAAAACAAACAAAACGCCCAATGATCGCGCTGAGATTGAGCAAATCCAAAAATCTTTATTGTACTTTGCCAACCAGATTGATGAGCAATCTCGCTTTGGTAACGTCGATGAAATCCGATTAACATCCGAACCAAATGAATACATTGGTGCATTAGCTAGAACGGAACAGGAAATCCGGGATGACATTGCAATTTTTGTAAGAAATAATAAGATAAGACAATACATTGATAAGGATATTAGCAATCTTGTAAATGAATTTGAACAGCTAGACAACCTGCCGCCACATCTTTTTGACGATGGTGTTCGCTCTCGTATGGAAAACATTGCAGAGCAGCTTCGAAAATATTCTTTGCCAGAAACAGCAAAAGAAAAGCAAGACGAAATCATTGCGCTAAAAAAAGCATACCCCAATATTAGTAAAACAAATCTTTGGTTGCTTCAATATTTAAACACAAAATTAGACAGCCTTGCAAAGGCAAGAGAAAATATTGCCGCCGGTAAAGATTCATTTGAAGATATGAGCAGGCCCCATTTTGGCATCCGATATAGGTCAGATGCTATTATTGAGGATGATGCTGGGCCTCAGATATTTAGAAACAAGCTGTACCTTAAATTCTATGAAGATAGCAAGAACGTAAACTTTGCTAGAGAGCGTAAAAATTTCGCTATAGAAAAAGGATACGAAAAGGCTGAATCTGATGTTAGCAGGGCTCTTGTATCAAGCGATAAGGATGCGATGCCATCTATTTTTAGAGAAATAGAAAAGCTACAAGACGAACTATATGAGTTTCGCAAATTAAATCGCTCTATCCCCAAGGAACAGATAGAGGCTTTTAAAAAATCCAAGGACAATTTACGCAGTTCTATTGGTAGGATTCTTGAAGAAACCGGAATCAGAAATAAAACAAAAGAAGAGCTAGAAGAACTGTCACTGATTAAAAAACCGGGAGATCGTATAGATGGTCTAATAAAAAAATTGGCATATCTGCGTCATGCAATTGAAGCAGAAAAATTAGATAGCTTGAACCCTGCTATCATGGAGCAGTTAAAAACTCGCGTCGACAAAACCATGACTAGAATTAAGGGTGAAGCAGAACTTGGCGAATTGTCTTTCTATGGTTCTAACTCATTTGCAAGGCGGCGTCTTAATTTTTCACCATCAGAAGTTGCGGACTTTATTGTTACAGACATTGAACCGGTGCTTCTTGGTTCGGCCTCTCGTCTTGGTTCGTCCGCTTCTGCTGTTAAGATCTTGGGTGATCGGGATGGCAGAATAGGAATATCTCGCGCCCTTGCAGCTTACGCCAAAAACGCAAAGGGCAAATCATACGACGAGATTAAAGCCAATATTGAGATGTTTGATGACCAGGCTACGCATTTGCTTTCAGAGGTAAATGGTGACATCTGGAAGGGCGGCATTAACAGCCTGTCCAGAAAGTCTGCCAGGTTTGTTACCGAAGCCGGTCAAGCTACAACGCTAGAAAACTCTGGCGTCACTTCTTTAGCGACCGATAGTTTGCGCCTTCTTGTTATAGACGGCTTTAGAGGTATGCAGTCTGCTTTTGAGTTCTTAACCACCAACGCTAATTTCAAAGCTAAGATGAACGCAGAGACCATTGGTGTCGTTGGTGAGTCTCTAGAGTATGCGCTGGCATCTACTACTCGCGGCGAGGCTGCATTTGGTGGCGGCGTTGCTCCTGGCGTTGGCCGGTTTGAGAGGTACGGCGATAAATTTAGCGGCTTCGTCAAAGGGCCATTCATGATGATGACTGGCTTGCCTTTCGTTACATCAATGCAGAAGCAAACTGCTGCGGCCATTGGCTATAGATTGTTTATTGAGACAGCCATTGCCATAGCTAATGGTGGGGGAAGTTCCAGAAATAAGCGATTCTGGGCTCAACATTTGATGACGCCCGAAGATGCAAGAGCCATTAAAGAACTTGTTACAAGTGGCGTCATTGAAAAAACTGAGCATCTATATTTGCCTAATATGCGGAAATGGCAGGACGATGACCTGATGGTTAGGTTTGCTATTGGCATAAAAAGCTGGATGAACAGAGCCATCGTTACAGCTAGCGCAGCGGACATACCTAACCCAGCCAAAGGGTTTATTGGCTACGGAAAGAACTCTAAAGAAATTGCAATGATGCGGGTTCCATTTGGTCTGACATCATTCTCATTTGCTGCCACAAACAGAATTTTGTTGTCCGGTTTACAGGGGCAGGATGCGTCTTGGGTGGCAACTGTAGCGAGCCTTATGGCTGGTGGATACCTTCTGGCTTACCTACGGACTCCTGATTCTATTTGGAAGAACCAAAGCTATGAGGAGCGTCTGATAAACGCTTTTGAAAAGAGCGGCGTATTGGGCATCATAACAGATATTCCGCGCATGATGGAGCAGGCTTCTGCTGGTAGATGGGGAATCCGATCAAGTTTAGGATTTAATCCAGTTAAAAAAGACATGGACACATTTGACGCAATCAAAACATTTACAGGTCCTGGCGGCGGTATTGTAGTTGATGGCGTTAAGCTAATGATTGACGGCCCCAATATGAGCAATCGCGATATGGCCAAGACTGTGATTGGCAACATCCCAATGACAGGATTTATGATATGGAAAGATATACTTAACGATCTTGGCGAAGGTTCCTTGGATCTTTTTCGTGAAGATAGATAAGTCCATTTAACTTTACACAGATCGGGATAAAACGGGACTAGAGGTGGTAAAATGGCAATTCTTATCAATGACGTAAGCGCACGGATCCAGTACACAGCAACCAGCGGGCAGACTGTTTTTACGGTTCCGTTTGAGTTTTTTGAAAACTCTGATTTAAAAGTGTACCAGAACAATACGCTTCTTACAATTGCCACCCACTACACTGTTGCTGGCGCAGGCGTTACTGGCGGCGGTACGGTTACTTTTGTTACTGGCGCTACCGCTGACGACACAATCAGCATTGTGCGTGATGTCCCGGTCAAGCGCGTCACCGATTTCCCTGTATCTGGCCCATTCAATATCAATGGGTTGAACGAAGATCTCGACCGTCTGACTGCTATGGTTCAGCAGCAGGAAACCAGAGATAACCGAACCTTAAGAATAGCAGATGAAGATACTCCTGCCGTTTTTAACGCTATACCTACAAAAGCCAATCGTGCTGGCAAATCGCTAGGGTTTGATAGCGCCGGACAACCTGTTGTTTTTGATACTAATGTTGGCATTGGCGCTTCCTTTACCATTGATAGTATTTCTAATTTGTTTGACAGCGTTCAGACGCAATTCGTTTTGGAAAGCAATGGCACTAATCTAGGGGATTCGGTAAACGACGACGCTTTTTGGATTGTTGCCATTAACGGCGTTATTCAGACTGAAGGGGTAGATTTTAGTATTAGTCTGGATTCCAATGATATTGCCAGGATTGTTTTTACAACAGCCCCAGAGACAAACGATAGCTTTTATGGGGTGTTTATCAGGCTGTATGAGGGAGATGTCACTGCTGGCGTTATAGGAGGGGACTCTGGCGGTGGTGGCGGTGAAGGAGATGCGACCAGCTACATTGAGATTACAACATCTAATCCCGGTACTGGCTCGTACGATGGCCAGACAATCTACAACACAACAGACGGCGCAATCTACATTTGGAATGCTAGCACAAGCGAGTGGCTAGACATCTTCCAATCGTTTACCCCAGATGCGCCTGACGCAATTACTGTTGTTTCGTCCCTTCCTGGGTCAGGAACGGCTGGCCAGGTCGTGTACCTTTCAACAGATGAAAAGCTGTATGAGTGGGATGCTGGCAGCAGTCAGTGGGTTGCCATCGTGCTGACAAACGACACGTCGGCAACGGTTGCTGATGGATCTATTACGACGGCCAAATTTGCTCAGGGTATCACACCTGTCGAAATTGTTGCGACGCTTCCAAGCAGTGGCAACTTTGAGGGTCGGATGGCGTATCTGACTACAGACAACAAACTGTACAGATATGAGGGCGCGACATGGACTGCCGCTGTTGCGGGGTCAGATCTCACTGGTTCCGTCGATGGTTCCCTGTTAACTGCCAATTCTATTGCTGCTGGTGTCATTCAGGCTGGGGCTATATCAGCAACTGAACTTGCAGCAAATGCCGTATCAACAGCTAAGTTGGCGGCTGGTGCCGTCACTACAGATAAAATTACGGCCAATGCAGTCATTGCGGATAAGATTGCCGCTAATGCTGTAACGTCCGATAAAATTATTGCTAACGCAATTAGCTCTGGCAAGATCCAGGCCGGAGCAATCGGCGCTGACCAGATTGCTGCTGGCGTTATTAGTACATCAAAGATTAATGCAAACGACTTCTTGCTTGGCAGTGGTCAAATTGCTGATGCCGCAATTACAAATGCAAAGATTGGAAACGCAGCGGTTGACACTTTGGAAATTGCTTCTGAGGCAGTAATTGTACCAAAGACATATTACAACCAGAATGGTTATACTGGTAGTGGGTCGACAATCAACATACCTGCATTGTCTTTTACTTTGCCTGTAGCAACAACAGCCTATATCTTGTTTAATGCAAACCAAGCATATTCAGGCTCTATACCAGACACAACCTTGAACTTGTATCTAAACGGTACTGTTATTAGTGGTGTTTCAAATGGTGGTAGCCATGCACAAACATCGCCAACGCTTGCAGGTTCAGCTTCTTTAGGCGCGGGCACACACACTGTTTACGTTAGCTGGTACGGTGCATCGAGTGCCGTGACCATTGGCAACATATCACTGACTGTTTTAGGAGCGATGCGCTGATGCCTGACTACACATTCTATGAACCTACCGGCAAGATCACCTGCAATGTTTATTGCAGGCAGGAAGAACTTGCACTTAACCCGCAATGGGGTGACAGCTATGTAGAGGGGAGGTTCCTCCCGTCTCAGTATTACATTGGATCTGGATCCCCCACACCTAAGCAAGACTATACGCCGACTGTATCGGCCAACACGATTAGCGGTTTGCCAGTACCCTGCGAAGCAAAGATTGAAGGCATTGTTTATAGCGTGCCGGACGGTAGCATAACGCTCAACTCTAATTTGATCGGCCCCTATACAGTCAAGATTACGGCCATTACGCATCTCGATAAGGAGATTGTGATACCATGATTATTAACCATACATCAGACTACAAAGAGCGGCGAGCGGCTGTCTATCCAAATATAACGGATCAGATTGATGCTATCTATAAGATGGCTAAGAGCCTGAACGATCAGGGGATCAATCTTCCGCCTGAAGTTTTGGATTGGATTTCTTCTGTCCAATTAGTAAAAGATACATATCCAAAGGAGCCTGGCAATGGTTACTAAGATCCGCCTGTCCCAAGTCAAGGGAATGCCAGAGCCGTCCGATGCCAACATTGGCAAGGCACTAGTCTACCAGGGCAACAAGACATTTGCATACGATGGCAACATTGTTGGGCCGCAGGGGCCTGAGGGTCCGCCAGGTCCAGCAGGTGCTACTGGTGCTACGGGTGCAACAGGCGCTACGGGTGCCACCGGACCACAAGGGCCGGAGGGTCCAACAGGTCCAACGGGTGCTACGGGTGCTACTGGTGCTACGGGTGCCACAGGTGCAACCGGACCACAGGGGCCACAAGGTGAGCCGGGTGCTGCTGGTACAGGATCTGGTGACGTTATTGGTCCTGCCAGTTCTACTGATGGCAACATTGTGCTTTTTGATGGCACTAGCGGAGATTACATAAAAGACAGCATATACTCGCCAGCTAGTTTTGCGGCGGCAGTGCATAACCATGACAGTATGTATTACACTGAAACAGAAGTAGATACTCTGCTTTCTGCAAAAGCTAATACAAGTTCTCTAGCCACCGTTGCTACCAGCGGTGCGTATGCTGATCTTACGGGTACACCAACGCTTGCGACAGTTGCTACTACTGGTGCATATACAGATCTGACTGGCACGCCAACGCTGGCAACAGTCGCAACGAGTGGTGCCTACGGTGATCTATCGGGTACGCCTACGCTGGCGACAGTGGCAGCTACTGGGGCGTATAGTGATCTAACCGGGACACCTACGCTGGCGACAGTAGCTACGAGTGGTGCCTACGGTGACCTGTCTGGTACGCCTACGCTACCTACGTTCCCGACTGGGGCTATTGTTGGCACGACGGATACCCAGACGCTGACCGGTAAGACTGTTACCACGGTGGCGCTGTACGAAACCAAGGTGGCGGTTGCTGCATCTAGCATCAACCTCGCCGCAGGCTCGTACTTCTCGAAAACAATATCTGGGGCTACTACCTTCACGGTATCCAATATCCCCCCTTCTGGCACCGTGGGTGCTTTTGTTTTGGACTTGACCAACGGTGGGTCGGCCACTGTTACATGGTGGTCTGGCGTTAAGTGGGCTGCTGCTACAGCACCTACGCTAACCGCTGCTGGTCGTGACGTTCTTGCGTTCTTTACACATGATGGCGGCACTACATGGTCCGGCTTTGTTTTAGGATTGGACGTAAAATAATGGCAACCAAAGATATCATACTGGCTGCGGCTGGCGTAGGTGGTGGTAGTAGCGGCCCGCTTTATATCGATGACGTATTTTCCACCAACCTTTACACAGGCACCGGCGGCAACCAGACCATCACCAACGGGATTGACCTTGCTGGTGAGGGTGGGTTGGTTTGGATTAAAGACAGAGTTAATGCGTATGATCATGCGCTATACGACACAGAAAGAGGAATTTACAAGTATTTAGAGTCAAATAACGAAGGGGCAGAATTTTATAATATAACACATTTAAGAGCTTTTAACTCCGATGGGTTTGACATTGGAGTTAATGCACAAATCAATAGTTCCGGAGCCAACTACGCCTCATGGACCTTCCGCAAGGCTGAGAAGTTCTTTGATGTGGTGACTTATACGGGGGATGGTGTTAATGGCAGGCAGTTACCGCATAATCTTGGGTCAACGCCCGGAATGGTTATTTGTAAGCGTATAGACACCGGACAAAACTGGATAGTACAGCATAGAAGTTTAGACCTTAGCGGCAACAAAACAATGTATCTCAATAGTACTGCTGCGCTGGGTGTCGGTAATAATTACTGGAATAGTACACATGCTTCTAACACAGCTATAACTCTTGGCGGTCACTCAGACATAAACGGTATTGGTGGCACTTATGTAGCCTACCTCTTCGCCCACGACGCTGGGGGCTTTGGGGAGGATGGTACGGAGAATGTGATTTCGTGTGGAAGTTATACTGGTAATGGCTCTACTGATGGCCCTGTGATTGACTTAGGGTTTGAGCCTCAGTGGACGATTATAAAAAGATCATCAGCAACTGGCGGCAACTGGGTGATGCACGATAACATGCGTGGAGTTGCTACTGGTGGTGATGACCAAGTTATGTATTGCAACTCTAATTCCTCCGAATCGGGAGCTTCTTGGATTGATTATACTTCCACGGGCTTTAAATTAACTAGCTCACATGCGGGAACTAATGCATCTAGCTCAACCTACATCTACATCGCCATCCGCCGAGGTCCTATGAAGGTGCCGACGAGTGGTACGGAGGTGTATACTACTGATACAAAAAATAGCACCAACGCAACACAACCAAACTTTTATAGCGAATGGCCTGTAGACTTTGCGTTGCAAAAAAATTTAAGTTTTACCACTGCTTTTTTAGCAGTATCTAGGCTTCCTGGTGAAGGTTTTTTAAGAACAAATGATACAGACGGTTTTTCACCCGGCACTGACTATGCCACCGATTACTCAAACGGATGGTTTTATGATATAAACACAACCCCTAGCACTGATATTCGATCTTGGATGTTCCGCCGCGCCCCCGGCTTCTTTGATGTGGTGTGCTATACTGGGACGGGTTCTGCCACCACAGTAAATCATAACTTAGGCGTTGCTCCTGAGATGATTATCGTTAAGGCAAGGTCGGGCCCGGTTGCCCCCGGATCACAGCAATGGTGTGTAAATCACACAGCATTGGGCGTAAATATGGTTTTTATAACAAACCAAGCTACGCAGTTTAACGACTTTGCGTTTGGCTCTGATGCAGCGCACACAAGTACATATTTCAAAGTTGGTACGTATGGTGGGACAAACGCATCTGGTAACAACTACATAGCCTACCTATTCGCCACCCTCCCCGGCGTATCCAAAGTAGGCTCCTACACCGGCACCGGAACCACCAATCAAATTAACTGCGGGTTCTCCAGCGGTGCTAGGTTCGTAGTTATCAAACGCGTTGACGGCATTGGTGATTGGTATATGTGGGACTCTGCTCGCGGCATCGTCGCTGGTAATGATCCTTACGTGCGACTCAACAGTGATGCCGCGCAGGTGACAAACACCGACTACATCGATCCATACTCTGCCGGCTTTGAAATTAGCAGCACAGCGCCAGCGGCAATCAACGCCAACGGTGGATCGTACATCTTTCTAGCAATCGCATAAGGAGTTATGCAAATGGGTGACTATCGCATCAGATCAACCGGAGAGATCAAGAGTCAAGGTGCTGTCCGGCAGATGCACGCAAACACTTCGCTTCCGCGAGTTTGGGACGAAACGATTTGCAATGACCTTGGCATCGATCCAATCTTTGAGGGGCCGCAGGCTACTGGTGGCGACCGCTATCAGTATTCGGTGCAGCAGGGCATCGAGGAAATTAGCGGCAAATGGTACACCAAGTATGTACTTGGACCCATCTTTACTGACGTGACTCACGAGGACGGCACAGTCTTGACGGCAGCGCAGCAGGAAGCTGCATACAAAGCCAACAGGGATGAGGAGCAGGCCAAATCTATCCGCGCAGAACGCGACAAGAAACTGGCTGACTGCGATTGGGTGACGCTCAAGGCAGTAGATGCTAGCAGCGACGGACTTGGCATCCAGCTTCCCCAGGTATGGATAGACTACCGGCAGGCGCTTCGCGATATTACAGAACAGCCAAACTTCCCGTGGGACGTGACGTGGCCAGACGCCCCTTAACTCTAGCTGAAAGATGACCATGAAAGATGAAGCTGGAAAATTGGCTGGAGATGCAGCGTCTCTTTTTGTTGTGACGGGGACGCTCGTGAACTTACTGCCTAGTATCGCTGCTGTGTTTACGATTGTATGGACAGCGTTGCGCATATACGAAACCAAGACCGTGCAAAGGTGGCTGGGCTATGAAGATAAGCGATGACGGAATACGGCTGATCCAGCTATTCGAGGGCCTCCGGTTGACCAGCTATGTCTGTCCGGCTGGCATTTTGACCATTGGATATGGTCACACGTCTGCGGCTGGCAAGCCGACTGTCGAACCCAGGATGACCATCACCAAGGACGAGGCAACTGCTATCCTTCGGGCAGATCTGGGTCGCTTTGAGCGTGGCGTCGAGAGCCTGGTCAAGGTGGATCTGACCCAGAACCAGTTCGATGCGCTGGTCAGTTTTTCCTACAACTGTGGGTTGGGCGCTCTCAAGAAATCAACCCTGCTCAAGCGTGTCAATGCCAAGCGATTTGATGACGTTCCGGCTGAGTTTATGAAGTGGACTAGGGGAGGTGGTCGTCAGCTTGCCGGTCTAGTTCGCCGTCGCCGGGCAGAGGTAGAGATGTGGCGTAGCCTGTCAGGCATCGAGCCTGATGGCAGTAGGGTCCAGCCAGATCAGCCTGTGGCTAGCAAGTCTATTGCCAAGAGCAAGGAGGCCAATGCCGCCGTGGTGGCCGGCGGAGCCTCTGTGGTGGCCGCAGCTAGGGAGGTGGTCCCTGTTATCCAAGATGCCAATAGCGCCCTCACTGGGGCTGTGGAGGCACTGGGGAGGCCTGCCGTATTCATGGCAATCATTGCCACACTTGCTTGCATCGGCATCTGGTACTGGCGCAAGCGTCGGCTTGACGAGGAGGCGGCATGATTAACTGGATCCTAAGTCCAGTCATGCGCTGGGTGTCTATTGCTCTTGGCATACTATTGGCTATTGGCTCAATCTATGGTAAGGGCCGAAGGGATGCTAGGCAAAAACTTGAGGCCAAGAATAATGAAGATATTCTCAGACGTACCCAAGACGCCCTTGCTGCTGGCGATTCTATCAGCCGCGATCCCAGCCGGGTGCGCGAAGATGACGGGTACCGTCGCGACTAACACTTCCGTCTGCCAGGTCTGGCAACCAATTGCCTGGTCGAAGAAAGATACCGACCAGACTATTGTTGCGGTTAAGGTTAACAATGCCAGGCGCACTGGCTGGTGCAAGCGGTAATGACTACCGCAAAGCCGACTGCCCGGCAGAAGCAGATCAAGGAAGCCGTCGAGAAACATGGTAGCCGACGCTCTGCTGCCGCCGCATTGGGTATATCTCAAGGCACAATCAACAAGCATCTGGAGCGGCTGATGGTGCAAGGCATACGGATCAAACCGAACCAGCCCAAGCTACCGCTTGAACCTGTCAACCTTAAGATCAAGAAAGAGACTGTTACCATCTGCGCCATTGGCGATTTCCATGACTGCCCCGGTCAGGACAAGTCTCGAATCAAATGGATCGCTCGATACATTGCAGATACAAACCCTGATCTGGTTGTACAGATCGGAGACTTCGCAGACTGGAACAGCCTGTCGAAGCACGAGAAGCCTGGCACGATTGGCTACGCCGACAAGCCTGCCTTCGTCGATGATCTGGATAGCGCCGAGGAAGTTCTCAGCCAGTTCCGCAAGATCCTGAAGGACGGACCGCCCTGCCATATTACCTATGGCAACCACGAGGAGCGGCTCGAACGCTGGGACAATGAGCAGCCAGAAAGCAAGGGGCTATCCTTTGCCGACCGGCGCGATGTTCTCTTTAAGAACTACGGTTGGAAGTCATACGCATACGGCCAGTGGCTATTCATCAATGGCGTTGGCTTTACCCATGTACCGCACAATCTGATGGGCCGCGAGTACGGCGGCAAGACGGTCAACACGATTGCCAACGATGCTGTGTTCTCAATTGTGTTTGGTCATAGCCATCGCAAGGCGGAAGTATCTGTGCCTAAAATAGGTCCAGCCAAATCAGTTGAGATACTAAACCTTGGAACCGCCATGCCGCAGGGGCTAGTCAAGTATTACGCTGGCAAGTCCATGACTGGCTGGGCGTATGGCGTCTGGTCTTTGAGCATAAGAGATGGCCACATTGTCGGACATTCATACACATCAATGGCAGACCTGGAGAGCAGATATGGTGATTGATTCTGAAGTGCGTGATCTCGTCAAGAAGGCGGAAGAAAAGCATGGCGACCAAGCGGCGTACTACCTGGCAGCGACGATCCTCTGGCTCGAAGATTACTGCTCATACCTCGAAGGAAGTACCAGTTCAGGATTCATCAGAAGCGGACCACCTGCCGACAAGCCAGCAAATAAAAATAATTGAACGCAAGCTGGGCAGGGATCGAGTTCTGGGCTGGGCCTATTATGATAGGCCACTGATAGAAATAGATTCCAGGCTTAGACATAAGCTACAGCAGGAAGTTCTGCTGCATGAATTGCTGCACATAGCATTGCCAGATCTATCAGAAGAAACAGTAGACCGAACCGCCAAGTTCATGGCTAACCATACCTGGCGATTCGGGCTAAGAAGAGTACAGCGTTAGTCTTTTTCTTTAACAACAAGCGTTGCATATCCAGCAATATCAACCCAATGATCCTGGAAGTGTGGATCTCCAGATAGGATACGGCTTACCTTAGACAGGATCATGTCCAGAGATGACCGCTCCTTGTTGTCTAGCTTGTCATAGTTCTCTGTGTTCCTGACAATCTTCATTATGCTGCCGTTGATGTTGGCATAGTCATCGTATGAACCGTGAACCTTTTTCCTTTGCTCAAGCACTTCGTTCACGAGTTCCATCTCTACTTCATCCTTCTGTTCTACAAGAATATCTTTGATTCGCAGGTAGTCAGCCATAAAGGTCTGATCTTCCTTCATTCTTTTTGTGCCAGTAATGACAGCGTTAAGAATAGATGTATGATCCCTACCACCCATTGCACGGCCAGCAGCAGGATAGCTTAGGGTGGTTAGTTCCTTGATTAATATACAGGCAAGGAACCTGGCGCGGACCAACTCTTTTTGCCGCCGACTAGATCTGATCTCTGGAATAGAGATGCCGGTTACATGAGCAACTACCTTCAAGATGTCTAGGCTTGTAATCTTTCCAGGCGAAAGTTCTGGAAGAGCCTCAACATCTTCAAAAGGTTTTGCTTTCTCTTCATCCTTAATTTCTTCTGGCTTCTTGGGCAGCATGACTACTGGCTGCGTCTTGGGCTTCCCATGTATCCTGGCTTTCGTGTCCCTCACATGCTGCATGTACGCAACAACATCAATCTTACCATTCTCTAGCATGTACATTATTCTTATCCTTACGCTACTTGCTGTTCAATCTGATGGACGGAGTAAAGATCCTTGAGATAGGTGACAGCCTTCTCAGCCATGCTTGCAGCACGGACGATTGCCTGGCTATCTTCTGTCATCATGGATACCCAATGCTTAAGGTAGGCATTGCTTTCGTCCTTAGTCGATTGATATATATTCCATTCAGAGGACAGGAATGCCGCACCCATTTCAGCAATGAGTTCTTCGGCAGCATATTGGTGGTCACCAAATCGCTGACCGAGCTGCCTATCCAGCCTGAATTTTGCGCCAGTCCAATGGACCAGTTCGTGGAACAGGGTGCTGTAATACCCATTGAGATCGTAGAATTTGGATACTTCTGGCATACGAATCTCGTCATGCTTAGGGATGTAGCATGGGTTGAACTCGCCATGAAGGATCTTGGCTTTCGTGCTGTATATGAAAGACATGAGATCCATATCCCGCTCGGTCTCGTCTGCGCTGTTTGGTGGCTCCGACGATCCCTCGCTATAGCCATCGACCTGGGCAACATTGAACAGGTAGTTGTGCCTGATGATGAATCTATAATTGATCTTGGCAGACCTAAGATCCTGATCTTCTATCGGTTTGTAGTAGATGGTCCGGGTTGCTTTCTCGCCCTTGCGTACCCTAGCACCAATAGAGTTCCACTGCTTGAAGCTAGCCCATTTGTTAGATGTGTACCCTTTGTTTATCATGGATACCATTAACAGGATACGATTGATTCCTGTAGCGGGATGCTTGGACACGACATTGATTGCCTGCCCCATGTTCCCGCGCCGCCAAGGCGGGGACCATTGCCCCGCCGAGTCGATGTTATTGAGGATTGATTCCGTGATCTCCTGGTAGATTGACATTGATCTTCTCCACTTTGATTGTAAGCCCAAGGACCTTAGCCAGGGCAACGAGCGTACTGTACCTGCAATCGACGCGACCTCGTTCGATATTGCAAATGGTCAGCCTTGATATGCCGGACAAGTCAGACAACCTTTGTTGGGTCATCTGCTTGTCCAACCTTGCGTGGTAGATTAGTTCCGCTATCTCAGAACGGGACTTCATCATCCAGCGGTTCTCCTGCTGCTGCTTGCTCAACTACTTCCCCACCACCCTTTGGTGTCAGGATCTGAAGTTCACTGTTGAAGGAAGTCATGCTGACTTCGGTGGCGTACATCTTGTTGCCATCCTTCTGAAACTCCCGGATGTCAAGATCACCCATGACCATAACCTTGGTTCCCTTGCGAACGTAGTTCTTGATGAC
>Ga0208542_1000363_pt1 | contig 21238 bp, 12 predicted proteins | sample DEB08_DNA_3_FD_185495 | JGI IMG/M metagenome (GOLD analysis project Ga0208542, IMG submission 185495) | Aqueous microbial communities from the Delaware River and Bay under freshwater to marine salinity gradient to study organic matter... | ecosystem: Environmental > Aquatic > Marine > Coastal ... | reverse complement strand
TTCAGAGGCATTGTTGACTTGCTCATAGTAAATGAAGACAAGGCCATAATCGTTGACTACAAAACAGGCAAGAACGCTAAGTACGCTGACACTACGCAGCTAGACATAATGGCTGCGGCTACTTTTACTCATTTCCCAGAAGTGCAAGAAATTAAGTCTGCGTTGGTATATGTAATCAGTAACGACTTTATAAGTAAGAAACACAGCCGAAAACTACACAAATCATACTACGCCACGTTTGAGGAGCCGCTACAAAGACTAGCAGTTGCCGAAGAGGAAGGCGTGTGGAACGCAAACAGTGGGCCGCTCTGCGGCTTTTGCCCAGTGAAATCTTGTGAACACTACCGTGGGAGATAAACATGGCAGTCAAGAAACGTAACTACAGAAAAGAATACGACAATTATCAAGGCACGGAAGAACAAAAGAAGAAACGTGCCAAACGCAATGCTGCTCGTCGTAAAGCTGAGAAAGAAGGCCGAGTTAAGAAAGGTGATGGCAAGGATGTAGCTCACAAGAAAGCTATGGATAAGGGCGGTAAGAACTCTGACGGCACTAGGGTCGAGAGCAAATCACGGAACCGATCCTTCAAACGGGACTCTAAGGGTAACCTAGTGTCCGAAACCAGTAAGCGTGAGCGTAAGCGTAAATGAGATTAGTAGATAACAAGGAGTTGGTCTTAAAGACAAAGAGACCACATTTAGTTGCAGAGAAAATACAAAGTTGCGAAGTAACAGAAGAAGAGAACGGCATATTCAAGGTGTCCATCAACTGGGGTCTGGAAGAATGTCAGCAGTTGGCTTCACTCAAAGTAAAGAACATACCTTCTCCCATAGAGCGTGACTACGAATGGACAGGTAAATACAAACCATTCGACCATCAAAGAGATACAGCTAGCTTCTTAACTGTACACAAACGAGCTTTTTGTTTTAACGAGCAAGGGACTGGTAAGACAGCCTCAGTCATCTGGGCGGCTGACTACCTCATGAAACTTGGGCTTATAAAGCGCGTGCTTGTAATTTGCCCGTTGTCGATTATGAAGTCTGCATGGCAGCAAGACTTATTTACTTTTGCTATGCACCGTAGTTGTTCCGTAGCGCATGGCACGTCTGGCCAGCGCAAGAAAATAATCGAAGCAGGATGTGAGTTTGTAATCATTAACTTTGATGGTGTAGGTGTAGTCAAAGAAGAGATAAAGAACGGTGGCTTTGACCTAGTCGTTGTGGACGAAGCTAATGCGTATAAAAACGTACAGACAAATAGATGGAAGATTCTGTATGACATCATGAGAGACATCGAGTGGCTATGGATGCTTACAGGCACACCGGCAGCGCAGTCTCCAGTAGATGCGTTCGGTCTTGGTAAACTAGTCAACCCAGAAGGCACGCCAAAATACTTTGGTCAGTTCCGAGATATGGTGATGTATAAGTTGTCACAGTACATATGGAAGCCTAAGTCCACTGCTGATAAGACCGTACACCAAATGCTTCAACCTGCGATCCGGTTTGAGAAAGAGCAATGCCTAGACCTACCTCCCGTAACCTATGTAGAAAGGGAGGCTCCGCTTACAAAGCAACAAGAAAAATACTACGACCTGCTTAAGAAGCGCATGATTATGGAGGCGGACGGTGAACAAGTTACCTCCGTCAACGCCGCTACTAACTTAAACAAACTACTACAAATCTCCGGCGGTGCTGTGTATACGGACGATGGAGAAGTTATAGAGTTCGACGTTAAGAACAGGCTCAAGGTAATACAAGAAGTAATAGAAGAATCTAGCCACAAGGTCTTAGTTTTTGTGCCTTTTACGCACACTATAGAATTGCTGCAAGAGTTTCTTACCAATAACAAGATAACCAGTGAAGTGATATCCGGCAAGGTGTCGGTTAACAAACGTGCTGAGATAATTAAAAAATTCCAAGAAACAGATCAACCCAGAGTTTTAATTATCCAACCTCAAGCCGCTTCTCATGGCTTGACCCTGACTGCGGCTAACACCGTTATTTGGTATGCCCCAGTCACGAGCGTAGAAACCTACCTTCAGGCAAACGCCCGCATAAACAGACCGAGCCAACACAACCCAATGACCATAGTGCATGTGTGCGGCAGTGACGTTGAGACTCGTCTGTACTATATGTTGAGGTCAAACATAGACAACCATAACAAGATAGTCGATCTCTACAAACAAGAAATAATTACTTGACATTGTACAATGTTAAACTAAACTTGCCATCCCCCTAACGTAATCTGGAGGAGCGATGAGCAACCTATACACAGCCGACCGCATGGCTAAGGACTACATGACTTTGCGGGAAGGCATTCGAGAGAAAGAGGAAGAAATCAAAAAGCTAAAAGAACTGCAAGTTAAGATCACAGACAAAATGCTTGAGCTTTGTGCAGAACAAAATGTAGACAGTTTAAAAACTGAGTTCGGCACTATATCTAGGCGCGTCCAATCTAGCTACTGGACTAGCGACTGGGAACAGTTCTACAAAATGGTCGAGGAGCACGGTGCTTTTCATTTGCTAGAGAAGCGCATTCATAACAGCAACATGAGGGAGTTCCTAGAAGAAAACCCTGATACCGTGCCAGCAGGACTGCAAGCAAAACAAACACACGTTATCCGTGTGATCAAACCATCCGCTAAATAGGAGCGAGCTATATGTCAAACGAAGTATCTATTTTCGAGAACGATAACGCTGTAGCTGCACCAAGCAACCGTAAGAGTTCGCTGGCGCAGAAGTTAAGCAGCCAGAACACGATCTACAGTAGAAGAATCAAAACCAATGCAAGGGGCACATTCACAAAGCTTATTAACGGTAAGCCTGTGGGAGAACCAATTCGTGACGAGTTTGAAGCCATCGTAATCAACATGCTACCCAGCGTGTCTCGTAACTATTACAAAGAAGAATATGACGCCAAGAAAGAAGAAGAGGGCGTTGTAACTTTGCCAGTATGCTGGTCACATGCAGCAGATAAACCAGAACCAGATGCACCTGAGCCGCAGAATGCGAACTGCGTAAACTGCCCGCAGAATCAGCCCGGCTCTGGTCAAGGACAGAGCAAAGCGTGTAGGTTCAAGCGTAGCTTAGCAATTATGCTAGCGGGGGATAAATCGGGTGACGTATACCAGATCAACATCCCTGCTAAATCATTGTTTGGTAAGAGCGCGGGTAACAAGCACCCATTTGAAGCCTACGTTAAATACCTGCTTTCCAACGGCGAGGCTCCGGATACTGTGGTTACGAAGATAGCCTATGACCCTGATGCCGCTGGCATGGAGCTTTACTTTGCACCTGTGCGCCGTGTCACCGACGAAGAATATGGCTTGATTGAAGCAGCACTAGATAAGCCTGAGACTGAGAGATACGTGAAGATCAGTGTTGGGCAAAACGATCTTGGTCAGCAGAAAGCTTTGGAAAGTAAGCCTGAAGAGCCAAAGATTGAACGCAGTGAAGAACCCGAACCCGTCGAAGTTGAAGTCGAAGTAGTTGAAGAACCCCAGAAGCGCGTAAAGAAGAAAGAAGAACCAGTTGTCCAAGAGGAGTCTGGTGCTCTTGCTGATGTTATTAGTGCGTGGGGTAGCGAAGACCAATGAGTTACGGCTATTCAGTCAAACTAGTCTCGCTCAACAAGTCTGCAAGTATTAAATCTCTAGGCGTGAAGCTAGGTAGAGAGTGCATTAAATATAATGTGCCTGTATCGCATGTGGCTGAGCGCCTAGGGGTCTCCAGACAAACGGTATATAACTGGTTCACCGGCGAATGCCTACCTAACGAGCAAACTAGGAAAAACATTGAAAAGTTTATAAACAAGATACAACGGTAGGATTATGAAATACCTTGACCTGCTTGATCATGTGCAGCCAGACAACGGCTGTTACTGCATTCTGGGGATAGGGTCATTCGTTAAACAAGAGTTAGTAGCTACACGAGAAGAGTTCAACGAAGTTGTAGATACGTACTTAGCCGAAAAAAGAGATGTGTATTTCGGCGTTGCAAAGTTCAAGTCTGTAGATGGAGGTCGCAAAAAACAAGACGTACAGTCGCTCAAAGCATTCTGGTTAGACATAGATTGCGGTGAAAATAAAGCTGAGATCAATGAAAAAACTGGAATACCTGATGGCTATGTAGATCAGGCTGCGGGCTTTAAGAAGCTGCGAGAATTTGTAGAGACTGTAGGTTTACCACCACCAACAATAGTTAATTCGGGGCGCGGGCTACACGTATACTGGGCGCTGACTTCGGAAGTTACTAAAGAACAGTGGGAACCTGTAGGCAAAAGACTTAACGAACTATGTAAGAAACAAGAGTTTTACGTTGATCCAAGCGTCTTTGAAGTAGCACGGGTACTTAGAGTTCCGGGCACTCTTAACTTCAAAGATGATCCTCCTAAACCCGTAGAGATACTGGGTGAGCTAAGGCCGCCTATAGACTTCGACGAGTTTAAAGACATATTAGGTGTAAAAGAGAAGCAACCTGCAATAGAGGTGGAGCCTAGCAGGAAGTCTGCTTTGCGCGACAAACTCATGGAGAACATCCAGAGTAACTTCGCAAAGATTATGACAGCAAGTGCTAAAGGTTCTGGGTGCAAGCAGCTTCTCTCTTGCTACATGGACAGGAAAACACTATCTGAACCTAGATGGTGGAACGCTCTGTCTGTGGCCGCTAACTGTGCGGATAGAGATACGGCAATACATATATTGTCCAGAGATTATCCGGACTACGCACCCGAAGAAGTAAACAAAAAAGTAAAGCACATAACTGGGCCGCACAGTTGTGAAGAGTTTGAAAAGAATAACTCCGGCGGGTGTGAAGGATGCCCGCACAGAGGCAAGATAAAAAGCCCAATACAACTGGGTAATACTTTTGTAGCCGCTACGGATAGCGATATACCAGATGCACCGGAAGAAACCGAAGAGGAAGAAGAGGCAGAACCAACAAAGCCCTCTTACACGCATCCATATTACAGAGGTAAGAACGGCGGCATATACAGGATAGACGACCTGAACGATGAGGAAGCAAAGCCTGTATTTATTTACGAGTATGATTTGTACGTTAAAAAACGTATGACTGATCCGAATGACGGGGACATTGTGGTGTTTGTACTGCATACCCCAAAAGATGGTGTGCGCGAGTTTTCTGTTAATAACTCAACAATAGCGCAGCCTATGCGTATACGAGAGGCGCTAGCCAAAGAAGGTGTGCTAGCAACAAACAAACAATTCGATCTGATCGTGGCTTACGTGATCCACGCAGTTGTCGAAAACCAGAAGAAGAGGAAAGCGGAACTTATGAGAAGGCAATTCGGGTGGCACGATGGTGACACTAAGTTTGTTGTAGGAGACATGGAGATAACTGTATCCGGTGTATACCACAGTCCTCCTTCTTCTGTGACGAAATCTCTAGTCCCCCACTTTGAGCCACAAGGTTCGTTAGATAAGTGGAAAGAGGTGTTTGCTCTGTACGGCATGCCCGGCATGGAGGTACAAGCTTTCGGGGCTTTGACCGGCTTTGGCGCACCTTTGTTGAAGTTCACTGGACAAAAAGGCGCAATCATTAACCTGATTCACAGCAGCGCAGGTACAGGTAAAACTACCATCTTGCGTATGGCTAATAGTATTTACGGCGACCCTGAGAAGTTACTCGGTACAGTAGACGACACAAAAACCGCTAAGATTACTAAGCTAGGTATATTAAACAATATAGTTAACACCGTAGACGAAATAACTAATACAAAAGGAGATGAGTTTTCAGAGCTTGTATATGCGTTCTCGCAAGGTAAGGGCAAAGAAAAGAGCGAGCGGCATGAAACTAAGCTACGTATGAATACGACTACGTGGAACACGCCTACGCTAACTAGCTCCAACGCTTCGATGTACGACAAGCTAGCAGCTATAAAGAAAAAAGCAGACGGGGAAGTAATGCGTCTACTTGAGTTCAGGATTGACTACACAGACGAGAGTTTAATATCTACAGCGACAGGCAAAGAAATGTTTGACCACCAGTTAAACGCAAACTACGGCCACGCTATCGTCCCTTTTATTCAATATATTCTGGCAAACAAAGAAGAAGTGCTTGCTACTCTACAAAGCGTACAGGCAAGGATAGATAAAGACTTAAAGTTCACGTCTCGGGAGAGAAATTGGTCGGCTGTTGTGTCAGCTAACATTACTGGCGGCTTGATAGCCGAGCGTATAGGGTTGTTTACTGACAAAGAAGGAGAGAAGACCTGGGACATGCTGCGTATATATAAGGCGGTACTCAGAGAATTGTCAGAGATGCGGACTAAGACAACAGCACCTGTAGCCAATGCGCCTGCAATTGTCAGTGACTATATACACAGAAACATAAACAACATGCTAGTTATAAATGGTAACGTAGATAAACGTACTCATTTGGCTACCGATCCTATTGTAGAGCCTAGACATCATCTGTATATACGGTACGAGCCAGATACTAAGCTGATGTACTTGTCTGTAAACGCCTTCTCTAAAGACTGTTCAGAGTATCAAGTGGAATATACCGACACAGTAAACCAGTTAAAAGGAATGGGTATCTGCTTAGGCACGGACAATAAGCGTCTGTCTAAAGGCACAAACATACCATCCGCTAGTGTTCGCTGTGTGATCTTGAACTGTGACCACTCAGAGTTTATATCTATGGAAGGCATACTTCCGGATGACCTAAAAGATGAAAGTGGAGAAAGTGACGTACGAGATTAATTGGAAGAAGTTCAAGGTGGGGTATTCGTTTTTTATACCCTGCCTTAACCCAACAAAATCTAGGCGAGACATATTAAAAGTAGTACACAGACTTAAATACAAAGTTGTGCATAAAGTAGTAATAGAGGACGGAGTGCGCGGCGTCCGTGTATGGAGAGTAAGCTAGTCTGGTATCGCTGGCAGTCTGTTTGGAACTGGGTCAGACCTAGAGTCTTTGATTATCGGGTACATGTAAGGAGCTTCTTTTGAGTTCAGGAACAAACCGTCAGTGCTGATAGCTGCCCTTTTCATTCTGGTAGTTACAGAACGCTCCAAGTCCTCTGGGCTTATAGCATCGTAGAAATACATGTAATTGTACTTTGCTACTTCTTTTTGCATGTCTAACAGTTCGGCTGTAGCTTTCTTAGCTTCTTCGCTCTCTGCGCCAGCACTCATATTAGCTTCGACTACTTTGTCCGCTACTTCGGCGTAGTCTTGGTACAAAGAGTTTCTTGCTTCAGTCCTTTCTGCCTGTAAGCGCTTAAGTATAAAGGTGGACTCTTGGCTCTCAGCCACTTCTGTAGAACCAAAACCTATAGTCTGACCTAGAAGCTTCCAAGCATCATAATAGTCCGCTGGTCTGATCTCAGTAATGCCATCTCTAGTTTTGAAGCCTTGTGTGCCTAGACGCAGAGCCTCCATAGGCTCTTTAATGAAGCCGGGAGCCATAGTCTCGAAGCCACGCATAACGTCACCTTCGAGCATAAAATCGAAGCCTCTAGCAGTATTTCTAGCTACGCCGCCAAATGCACCAAGAGTGAAGTCGAACATGCCGTTAACCCAAGCATCTTCCGTAGTTTCTCTTGGCACAGAATCTCTGAACCACAAACCATCCAGTGCTAACGAAGGCTGCGCGTTCCAGTCGGTTAGTGCAGAAATTGGCCCTAATTCTACCGCTCGTGAAAGCAGCTCTGCGGTCTCTGGTTCCAAACCAAACTGTTGGGCTAGTCCGCTCTCTGCACCAAAGTATCTAGGTATAAGGTTGTTGCGTATGTACAAGTCAATGCTACGTAAGCCTAGTGGATTACCTGCATCATCTACGTCATAAAAATAGTCAGCGTCTTCATCATCATAGTCGGGGCGTAAGAACTCTCGCAGTCCGTCCATGAAAGCTACAGCGGCAGTATAGCCAAACATACCGGTAGCTCCCCCAAAGACAAAACCCATACCCATCGTATCCCAAAACTTGGTAGCCGCTTTTTTCTTCTCTTCTCTGGTTAGCCCTGAAGCAGCATACGCTTTGTAGAAGTTCTGTACTATGTAACCCAAAGCTTGAAACTGGTAGCTCTTAAACTGATACGCCATACGACCCCACCACTGTTTTGCGTAGCGAGGCTTATTGTATGACGAGTAATCAAACATACCTTCAAAGGTCAACTTGATTGCTTTCTCTGCGGCTGCTTCTATAGCAGCATCGCCAGTGACTCCTGCCTTCAATTGTTTTTCATACTCAAGCTCAAAAGCCGACATATAAAAAACTTCACGGCTCGTTCTCTCCAAGTGATGCAGTGCGCCTGTCATCACGGAGTAAGTAAATTTTGTAGCCCGACTAGCTCGCATTCTGGTGCGACTGCCTGTGGCTCTTATCGCGGACTCTTCTGGTTCGGCTCTACCAGTTATGTCGTGTATGCGGGTAGCTATAAATATGTTACGCATGTCGGCGTAGTCCCACGCCTTCTGTAGAGCATTTTTAATAGGGCTGCCTTTTACGTACTTAGAATTACGTATTGCAGGCTCGCCTCTTTCGTCCAGTATTTCTCCGTTTTCACCCGAGTCAGTAGAACCTAGACCTCGGAAGGTCATAAAGTTCTTCATGTATTTACCAGCCATCAAAGACGTTTTAGCTGCGCCGTACTCCGCGTGTAACGTGCCATAACCAAAGATGGCTAGTTGGGTAGGCTGTATGATCGCAGAGCGCATAGAGCTTAGTAAGAACAAGAAACCAGTCTTGGTACCGGCTCTTGATGCGTAATCTAAAACAGACTCGACGTCATTTAACTTGGGAGGACTTAACTCGTTAGTTGCTCGCAGTGAAACTTCGTTAAGAACAGCATTCTTTTTCTCAAACTCTTTGTATCTTTTTTGTACATCCCTAGCAGTTTCGCCCACTATAGTAGGCTGGTCTCTCTGCTCTCCTTCAATTTGCGCTCTACCTTCGCTTATCTGGTTGCGTATAACTCTGGAGTATTTTGCTCTTGAGGTCTGATTTATATTGGCTAGCTTCGTAGTGATAAAAGCCCGCAATGCGTCGTTGCTAAAACCTGCTCTGTTTTTACGGCGTATGTATGCTCTACGCACGTTACCTTCTGGCAGGGACAATAAATACATCTGGTATATTGTATCTTTTAACGTGTTTACGCCTTCTTCGCCCAGAGTCTGAATATCGTCTATCTGCTTAAATATTTCTTGCAGTCTCAGGCTGTCACTAGTTATTTGCTCCCGCAAAGATTTAGCCGGGTCTTTAAAAGTTTCTGGCTGCGGTCGAGGAGAAGTAGGGTTGTCAGCCATGTAATCTGCTATAAATCTGTTTGCCTCTGCCCTAGTTTCAAACGGATACAAAGCTCCATTTTTGCCGGGCATACGCACACCGTATTTACCCGGACGTGTTAATGGAACATAAACTCTGAGCTTACGTGCTTCTTGGTAATCTCTAACTATATTAGCTAGCAACTTACCCTTTGGTGACTTAGTGTCTTGCTCTGTGCCGGGTATATTCGGGTCTTTTCTAACATTGTCCATCAACAACGCTTGCTGTTCGTTTAGATCATTCTCATATTCTTGCAGAGTTTGTGCGTAAATCTCTAAGCCAGTAGCACCGTTTTTGCTGGCTTTAAGCTCCTCATATATTTTAAATACGTCTTCTATTTCTTCTTCTCTTTTTGCTATTTCCCTTCCCAGACGATCCATTTCTGCAATCTCGTCATTAGTAGGACTAGGGTTTTTGTTCATTTCTTGCAGTTCAAACTTTAACCCACGCAGTGTTGTGTCAGTATTTTTTGACTGCTTCAAAGATATGGTGCGTTTTGTTTTGGTGTTATAGATAAGCACGTCAAAGACAGAAGAGAAATGCAACAGGTCTTCTAAAATTGCTCCGCCTTCTGTGTTGGTAAGAATGTATTTTTCCCAACCGTCAACTTGTTTCGACAGCATATCTAGCTTTTTACTACGATATACAGTTAGTTCGTTTTGGGTTTTGTTTAGCTTTCCAACTACAGACATGTTGAAGCCATCAGCCAGCTTCGTAAGCATAGTGTTAGTAAACGCTCCCAACACACCTTGCATTGTGTTTACGTCCATAGCGTCAGCAAACGCCAAGAAGTCTCGGACACCTTTTTCTGGGTCTCTAACCGCGTTTATTATGCCTTTTGACTGGCCTAAGAATTTACGCAACGTATTTTGCTGCGCCTGCAACTTCTGCACCTTAGAAAGTTTTTCTACTTGTTTCTTGGCTTGCACCACTTGGCTTGCACGTTTTGGCCTAGTGCGTTCCTGTTCTTCTGCGATACGGCCAGTCAAGTCAATTAGCTGCTCAAACGCGCTTATGTCTCTGGTGGGTCTACCCAACATTCGACGGATTAAGTCTGCAAAGTTAGAAAATGCTGTTTTAATAGCTCCGAGTTGGTATTTGTTTACAGGAGCCATGTTGAGCAACATCTCTTGAAGCGGTTGCTCGGTAATGCCATAGCTAAGAAATTCAGCTAGATCAGTAAAATTATCTGTGCTTTTAGCTAGACGCTGCAATGCAGGTGATGCACGACCTGAAGCAAGTAAGTTTTGATACTGTATTCCTACTTGGTGCATCAACTGAAGCGTGTCATCTATTGCAGCTTGTGCTTCTTGGGATATGAGAAGACCTGCTTTAAAGCTTGATATTATATCCAGCGTACTGGCATGGATCATTTCATGTAACACAGTGCGAGCGTCCAAGCCCTCAACTGAATCTATGTACATGGTGTTAGTTTTTGGGTCGAAAAGACCAGCAGAAATTTGCTTTCCGTTCTCGTCTACCCAATATTGAAGCAAGTCATCCGGTACTTGTTCCGAGTTTTCTATAAGCTGAAACTTCGTAGCTAATTTTTTTGCTATCGGCCTAAACAGTGCAGCTAAGCCTCTCTCAAAGTCTGTCCTGTTAGTGTCAGACCTAATTACCTCCATTGCTTCTTCCGCAGTTGTGACCTCTTCTATCGGGCCATCAATCATCTCTTTGCGCGGAACTAACGGAGCATATTCGCCGGGTACTATTTCGCTTCTTACTGTTTTGTTTTCTAGTGGAATTATGCCTGTAGGAGCTTTAGCCTTAGCTCTTTTTCGCGCTTCGGCCAGCATCTCTGGTGTGAGCCTTGCATCCTGTAAAGCTCTTAAAGCAGCAGTGTGTGCCGCTCTACCTTCTAACCTAGAGTTGTTTGCTATGTTGACGACATCAGCTAGCTGGTCTATGGTTTTGTCTTGCAGTGCGGCGATTTCGTTTTGTATCTCGTTATAAGCAGTTCGCTGCTTGTTCGCATCCCTACGGGCACGGCGTGCAGATTCCTCTGGGTTAGCGCCTAGTATTCGATATGACTGTATTCTTCTTTGTACTCTGGCTTCATATTGAGCATCAGGGTCAGCGTCGTACTCATTAAAAGCCTCTTGGTTGGCAAAGAACGGAACATAACCTTTTTTACTTAATATTTTCTGTACGCCCCTATCCAGAGAGTTTGTAAGTTTCTCTACAGTGCGTATCTCAGATTTTCTCTGGTTATCTTGTCTTCTTTGCAGTTCATTAACTCTGGCGGTGGCCTCCGGAGCGCGCTCTATGGGGGGCCTACCAACTTGAGCTTCCGGTGCTTCTTCTATACCGGGCAGCCCGATTTGTTCTTGATCTGGAGTTATTTCCGCTGCTTTAGGCTCTACGATACGCTCAAAAATTGCAACAGGAATCTCTGGAATCCCAAGACTTTCTGCTGCCATTGCCCTGTTTAGTCCCTCTTGAACAGCCACCCCTGAGCGATTCGGAACGCCATACTCTATTGTTGGTAAGCCAAAAACCGTCCCAGACTCCATAGCTTGTGCAATCTTTTCTACTCCTCCAAGCTCTTCCCTCTGTGCTCTTATTTCTGCTTCACTAAAAGTTGGGAAGGCATCTTTGGAGACACGCGCAATATAATCTGAGGGGGACATCGTTTCTATTCGACTTACAATCCCCTTGCTTTCTCTGTAATAGTCTGGATTACTCAGCTTGCGAGCCGTGTCAGGGGACATCCCAGCAGCGTCACCTTTCGTACTAAATATACTGTCTCCTGACGTTATTGCCGCTGCTTTAGGCTTTTGTTCCGGTGTGCTACCGGCAAGAGACAAAGACTCATCTATGTTTTCATTCTCTATTGTGTCTAAGTCTTTTTGTGTATCTGTTTCTATCCCCGCCATCCATGCTTCGTAATCATCCGGAGTCGGTTCATCCCTGACTTCTTCTTTTTGTGCTGGCGCAGCTTCATCTTGGTTAGTATCTATTCCACCTATTTCTGCTGTGTCAGTTTCTGTGTCTACTTCAGGCGCTGATTCAGTTCTGGCAAGAGTCAGTCCTTCTCCGCGCACACCTCTGGCGTACGTCTCAGCCGCTTCTTGCCCATACTCGGCAACTAGACGACCTAGCTTTTCAGGGTCTATTTCTTGTCCTTGATCCGCCTCTACTTCATCCGCTATCGCGTCAAACCAAACAGGAGTTTCAATGTCTCCTTCTTCGTCAGTTACAACTTCTTCAGCTACAACTTCTTCTGGTTGCGCCTCTACTTCTAAGCCTTCTGTTTCCAGTGCTCTTCTTTCGGCTTCTTGCTCCGCTCGCGCAGTGTCCGCAACCTGCGCCTCGACCGCACCTACACCGCCACCGATAATGCCACCGACAATGCCTTCCAATGCAGCTTGCCCCACCACTCCACGGCTAAGTGGTACGTCCACGCCTTCTCTTTGCAGAGCTAGGTTCTGAGCAAAGCGTTCTTGGGCTGCTTGTATGGCTTCTGGTGCGCCCTCTCGCCCTGCGGCTTCAACCATGTTTCTAACAACGCCACGACTTAGCCCATCTCGCATGAGTCGCTTACCAAATTCAGTTTTAAGCACTGTTTCTGGCACACCAAACCTAGATGCCAACCAGCCGAATGCACCGCCCAGTGCGATCATGTCTAAGTTATCGCCTGTGTAAGACTGCGCCTGCATTGCAATTTCTCTAGCTTCTTGCTCGCTAAGACCTTGCTTAAGCATTTCGTCATTAACAGTGCTGAATACGGCGTCTTTTACTAGACCAACACCAGAACCTACACCATACCCAGCCACACCAACTGTACCGCCATACACAGCGGCAGCGAGAGCAGGGATAATTGTGCCTATGCCTTGTGCAGCAAAGTCTAATGGGGAAGTAGCAAACGCTCTGAGAGCGGCTCTGACTTGCGCTCCTGCGCCTTTGTCCTCGGCTTCTTGCATGATCCTAGCAACTTCTTGCTGGTCTGCTTTAGCCTGTGCAGAGAGAAGTCCATCTATGTACTCTTCGACTCCGCTTAGTTGCCGAGAGACAGGATTATCTGCACCAAAGATATCTGTGACTAGCTTCGTACCAGTAACTACGCCACTGGCAAGATTCAAAGGTATGTCAGCAGCCTCCCGCAATATATTGGACTGTACGGGAGGAGGTTCTTGGGCTGGGGTTTGCTCAGGAAGAAGCGCTTCTTCAAATGAAAAAAGTTCTGTCTCAGGTGGGGTTTCAGTTGAAAGTTGACCCAAGGCTTCTTCAAAAGAAAAAAGTTTTGGCGCTTCATCTGGCTCTGGAGGAACTTGATCCCCCAGAGTCGTGCCTAGAGCCTCTTCAAACGAAAACTCAGCCATTGTTGGCTCCTACTGCACAGGCTCAAAGCTTGTGCCATTCCACGTAGCCGGGCCTCGTGCAGTATTATAAACCGTACCAACAACAAGATCAGACCGATCAGAAGGCATAGGTTGAGCACCACCAGCTCCGCTACCCTCAAACTGAGCCAGTATCCTCTGTACCTCGGCGTTAAACTCTCGGTTGTAAGCTGCTGGGTCAAGATTTAAGCCCATCCTATTGGCTAGCTTATCGGCAGCCATTGAGTAAGCATTCTTAAGCCTATTCATGTCTAGGTCTTCTCGCCTTATACCTGCGGCTTCCATAGCTACTCTGCCTTGGGCTTCAAACCTGTCTTCGATTGCTTGTTTTCTGGCGTCAATTAGACTAAGACCTTCATCTCCTGCCATCAAAGCTTCAACCCGCATATTGATTTCGTTCATAAAGTCAGTGGGTCTGCTTGCTTGTATCTGAGCAACTTCTGTGGACGTTCGGGCCTGTAGCTCTTGCGCTGCTTGTCTTTGTGCCCTGTCTGCTTCCGAAACTGATATATCGGCCAAGGTTTTGTTGATAGCCTGAGTTACAGTCATTCCTGTTTGAACTTGGTCTCTTACACCTTGCCGTGCTGCTTCTTCTGCTTGGAACTCATTCAAGCCCATAGCTTGCATTTCTTTCACGAGAGCATCGAACTCGGCAGCAGTCTTATCGCTAGATTCAATTTGCGCTTTGAGTAATCTATCAGCTTCGGCACGTTCACCGGCACCGAAACCACCAAGACCTTCTCTACCACCTCGCTCCAGAGCAGCTCTTAGGCGGTTAAAACGCATTGCTTCTGGCGTAAACTCAGTTTCTCTCAACCTTCTGCTTTCTTCCTGCGCCTGTCTACGTGACGCTTGAGCTTCTCTTGTTGGCCCCATAATTTCAGCGAGCCTGTCGCTTACACGCCTAGCATCCGCTTCTTCGTCTAGTGCCATCAAACCTTTGCTTCTTTCTAGCAATGTTGCCATGTCTGACTGAAAGTTTTCAGGAAGTTGAGTGGGGAAACTTTGAGGTGCAGGAGCGCGAACTTCTTCCGCGCCCTCGATTGTTGGTGCTGGCGTTGGTTCTTCTTCCGCACCTAAGCCGCCCATAGGCAAAGTAGATTGGTCTGCATTGGGCAAATATTCGGTTATAGTAGGTTCAGGCCCTGTAGCATAGTTGTACTGTGCTTCTGTTATGCCCGTATCTGTAGTCAACGCTTCTCTAGCACTTAAAATTCTTCTGGCTTCTGCTGGTGACTTACCAGAGTTTATAAGCGCAACAAGATCGTTAAAAGCAGCTCTATCGGCTTCCCTCTCGGCTTCTCTTCGTGCGCGGGCTTCCTGAGCTACCTGTCTTCTCTGTTCTTGCGCTGCTGTGTCTCCTCGGCGTACTAAAGAACCATCAGGGCCAGCATAGCCTTTTACCTTGCCGCCCATCATTTTGTTCTGCTGTACGCTTTGCAGTGCTTCTCGTCGCGTGGTCTCATCGAAACTATTCACAAGCTCTGAAGCGCGGGCTATTCTCTCTTCGTTGCCACTCTCTAAAGCTTTGGTGTAGTCATCATAAACGCTTAAAAACAGCGCATTTACGTCCACTGGTTCTTCTTTTTCTTCGGGCTTTCTCTTCATCAGATTAGCCAGACCAGACACACCTTGCCCGATGTCGTACATTAAATTCTTCACAGGTAAGTAGTAGCTACCGCCGCCCGGCACGGGGATATAGTCAGAAACTCTCCTGCCTCTAGCCATTCTTTCGGCTTGTCTTTCGGCTTCGTCTGCCTTCAAACCTTCGTCAAGTTCTCTCAACGCTGCTAGAAAACCCGTATCTTCCGCCTCTACGTCACCACCCGGTGCGTACCCAATAACCCCACCATTAGCAGCCATGCGACGCATATTAGTCGCAGGTAGGCCGGGCAAGCCAGCCGCCATCTGGGGCGCTCTTCGTTGTGGCATAGGGCCTAACATCTGTCTGGCTCTAGCTTGCTGGACTTGTCTACCTCGCAGTGCTTGGCCGGGCATCATGCTGCGTAGCATTCCAGCTAAGCCTTGATTAACTTGGTCGTTAATAGAAGGGTTAGGAGGAGCTTGAAACTGTGCAGCTCTTTCGTCATTTTCGGCACTTTTTAGTAGCTCCAGAGCTTCATTACGCTTCATCAAAGCAGCCGTAGCTAACGGCATATCGGTCTTTTCCGCCAGTTCGTCTGCGCCTACTACGTCCAGAGCTGCGCCCATTCTGGGATCAACGGGCTGACCAGCCATAGGAGCCTGTGGCATAAGTCCACCTAAACCTTGTTGTATAGCCATTACTAACTCCTACGGTAGTTTGACGCCTGTCAACGCTTCAATTTCTGCTTTTGTCATGTATTGCTGCCCTGCCTGAGTAGTGCCAGAGTCAGAACCAGAAGGCTGTAAATACTCGCTTAAAAGACTGTATATACCTGTCACATCGGACAGCCCACTTTGCAAATTCTGTAGCCCAGTGGGTTGATAATACGAATAACTCTGAGTCTCCAAAGGCAAGCCTTGCAACAACGACTGCATAAACTGTACTTGCTTGTACGGATAGTCTCTTTCTTGTTCAAACTGCGCTACATCAGCAGCTATACCTGCTTGCTCTATAGCTCGTTGTTCTGCGCCTGCTTGTCGTTGTGCAGCTAAGGCATCAATGCCGTACTGTCGTTCTTGCCTGAACAGATCAGCAGCTTTGTCGTATGCTTGTTGGTAACCGGTTCCAGTTATATCTGCTAGTCTGTCTAAAAGGCCCCGCTGCAACTCAGCTTCAGCTACGCCTTGACGAGACCCCCCATAAGCACCTGCTCTACCATAGCGGCTTTGTAATTCTTGCTGTGCAATATCAGCCTGCCGCCGTGCCTGTGCATACTGCGGCTCAAGTGCAGCTTGCAGGTATGGGTTCATATACTGTTGAACGAGGCTAGTAGGTGCTCCTGCAAATGGCTGTGGTGTCTCACCAGCCGTAATCTGTTCTGGGCTAAGTGGTTGATAAGCAGCACCGGTAAGTGAGCCAGCAGCGGTAGCAGTAGGCATTGCAAGAGCGCCAAGCCCAGTAAAGGCTTGTTGCTGTAACCCAGACGGGCCAGCGGTCAATGGCCCTTCATATGCTTGGTAAGGCATCTGCGAAGCTAAAGCCGCACCTCGGCCCAGCATCTCGGTTACGTATGGCCCTGCCCAGCTAGATAAGGAGGACTCTTCTGCGGTTAAGTTACCTACGTTACCGCCTGATTGGTAATATTTCATGTCAACCTCACGCTGGCATCATCTTGGTAGGGTTGATCTCTGGGCCTTGCCTAGTAGTCCCAGTGCGTTCTTGGCGCACCCTATCCATCATTGAATATAGTTGTTGTGCCCCTGCATCTGAGTTGCCGTTGCCTAAATGACTAACTACATCAGCAGGTATTACAAATTCACCGTCGCTCAAAGCCGCCGGTTGGTTTCCGTCTATTGTCGCAGGTATAAGGTCAGCCATACCGTCAGTAGGGCCACCTAGGTAGTAGCCTTGCCCCATGCCGTCTAAAGAAGCCATACCACCGGCTGCATAACCTTCAATACCTTTAGATGCCGCATAAGCTGCAACTTCTTCTGCTGTAAGCCCTTCATATTCGGGATAAGCAGGATTATTACCATAATAAGCAGCTATTTCTTCAGGTGTTGTACGTCCTTTAGCTAACAAATTAGTTATAAGGTCTACTTCGGTAAGCCCTTCATTATAAGGGGCAAGACGCTCTACCATCTCTGCTGGGGTTTCATACCCCCCACGAAGTACGCCTTCTATTACATCCATAGTATCCAGATCATATTGCTTGGTTATAGCACCCAACCCTATTTTATTCTCTTTGAGTAATTGAGCTACAGCATCTTTTTCTGCTGTAGAAAACCCGTCTGTAGGATCAACTTTATCTAAAACATCTTGGGTTTGTGCCTGACCTATAGCACCTGTTAGCGCGTCAGAATCTACACCAAGCGTATCTGCGAGCCTACTTACGTCATATCCACTGTTCGCTAGGCTTAACAAATCATCTTTAGTTAGCGTTTTGTTATAGAAGTTAGAAACAAAATTATCAAAAGCCGTATCTGTTGTTGTGTCTGTTGTTGTGTCTGTTGTTGTGTCTGTTGTTGTGTCTGTTGTTGTGTCTGTTGTTGTGTCTGTTGTTGTAGTTGTATCTACATAGGTATTTGAGTCGTAGTCGTATAAACGATTTCGACCGGTAATAGGGTCGAATTTATACCCCTGCCCAGTGCGCTGACTTTCGTGTATGCCAAGTGTCTTTTGTTGGTCTTCCGTAAACATAGATTTAAAAGAAAAATCTTGAGGAAGCGAATCGTTTGCTGCCGCGTCTGCATAGGTCATAGCCCCAGACAGCACCATATCTCTTAACTGTGCCGGAGTGTAGCTGGGCGGTTGGTTTAAAAATTCAAGGATTTCGTCTGGTGTAGGACTATCTATAACAGGAATCAATGGCCTATTAGGTGAGTCGTCGTAATTTATATCTCCCATTGTATCTTCTCTACTAACAGGTGTAGTTGCTGCTGTGCCTGCTGTTGGCGCTGCTGCTACTACGGCAGGTGCCCCTCCGGTTGGTTGTGGGACAAAACCTTGTTGGTCTCCGGCAACAGTGCTGCGTCCTCCAGCAACACCGCCAAACATACCAGTAAGAGCACCCAGTAATCCTGCAACTGCTTCTGGTGGTAATTGCCCCAATAAACCTTGAGTTGTGGGTGTAGTGGTCTGTGCAGCGGGCATACTACCTGCTTCCATCACTCCGCCTGTTGGAGTAAAGGTCGTATCAGTAAAGTATCTACGCCCCATTGAACCGGGTCTTCTAGGTGTTCCTTCGGCTGTAGTGGGCGCAAAAGCTCCGGGTAGCACCTCACGAGATACCTCATACTCGGGAATGCCACCGGTGTACCCGACAGGCTGTTGAGCACTGCTCATGCCTAAAAATTCACCGACGCTGCTGTCAGGCTTTACCGCACCATATAAAGTAGCAAGACCCGCCGCAGAAGTAGCTGCTTTGGCGAGGTCAAATTTGCCGTCGGTAGAGTATAAGTTTTCAAACCAGCCCATAATTAGCCTCTGATTATCCTAGCGATTTCGTCGATTCGATCCGAAGCACGCACGCTACCGCCGCCATAATATGTTCTTGCCCTGTTTCTGTCATCTCTGCGGTTTTCTCTGTCTTGCTGAAGAATCCGCATAATATTCTCGTATAAAGAAGCACTTAGCTGGTATGGGTCACCTATGTCAGCCACGCCTGCCTTTTCTGTAGACACGCCGGTTAGACCTTGCCCTGTAGCAGAGGGAGTTTCTGTAGGCATACCAAAGCCACCGCCACCCCCAGTTTGTATAGTAGAACCTGCTTCTATGGTAGAACCATTGCCACCACCAGCTACTATATCCGAAGCCCCACCACCTGTGGTTATTGTATCTATATCTGAACCGCCACCACCTGTGGTTATTGTATCTATATCTGAACCGCCACCACCTGTGGTTATTGTATCTATATCTGAACCGCCACCACCTGTGGTTATTGTATCTATATCTGAACCGCCACCACCTGTGATTATTGTATCTATATCTGAACCACCACCACCAGCTACTATATCCGAAACCCCACCACCTGTGGTTATAGTGTCTATAGTTGCACCACCACCTGTGTTTATAGTGTCTGTGGTTGCACCACCCGTAGTTGTTGTGGTGTCTGTGGTTGCACCACCGTTTGTGGTTACAGTGTCTGTTGTACTACCGCTATCGACAGTATCAGCCCCAGTAGAACTACTTCCATCGTCTTTGCCTCCACCAAATATGTCTTTTAGCTTCTCAATAATGTCTGTAACACCCAGACCTCCAGTGGATACAAGAACAGGAGCGCTAAACGGGCCTCCCCCTTCTGTGTCTTCTTCAGTACCACCAGTTTGTGTTGCTGCTCCGCCGGTTTGAGTCTGAGTTGGGGTTTGAGTTTGAGCGCCGGGAGGGGCAGGAGGGCCAAATATGCCGGAATCCTCCAAAGCCTCAAGTATGTCGTCTACAGGTATCCCAGTACGCCGAGCTATTTCCTCAAGTCCTACGTCTGTAATGGTGACTTTGCCACCTACTTCTTGTCCCGCCCCAGCTTTGATAATGTCATCTAGTACAGGGATACCCGTGGATACGCCTGTGTCTACAATTATACCGCCGGGAATCCTATAACTGCCTGTATATATGCCGGTGTCAGTGCCGGGAATATTTGGGGCTTCGTCCCCCCATACGACCGTAGTTGTAGCCCCTTGCGGGCCAATTACAGTGCCTACTTTGCCTCCGTAGGGGGTATCCTCTTTTGGGAAATCTAAGCCTCGTGCGTTAATTTCGTCTACGTACTTAGCAACTTCTTTTTTGGCATCAGAAATATCCCCAAAAACTTCGTCTAGGTAATCCTGCCCCTCTTTAGTGTATGTCCCAGTACCGGGCAACGTCCTCGGCTGTCCTTGTACATACTCAAGACTAGCTACTGCTTCTTTATATCTGTCTATAAGGTCTTCATTCGACAATTTACCAAGCGGAGTACCAGACGGGGCCGCTGCAACTATGGACGCTAATACTTCTTCATCCGTCTGTTCGGTTAAACCCAAAGAAGGAAGAGGCGCACCAAAGGGCCCACCAAAATCAAGTCCAGCTTCTTTCGCGGCACCCAAAGCGAGCGCGTTTTCCATGTCATAGAATGTTGTTGTATCGTCCCCAACTAGTTTGCTTGCATCTGCTTCGGACACACCCTGTGTAACTAGTCTGTTTTTAACAAGCTTTTTTAACTCAGGTGATAAAGTTTTAGGGTTTACTTCATTCAGCCTAATTGCTTCTATTATATCGTCTGCTTGCATACCCTCCGTAGGCGCAGCAGAGCCTTCTCCAAATATAAACTCAGAGAAAATGTCATCAGGATTACTTGCTGTAAATAGCAAGTCGTAAGGATCATACCCTGCGCTTGACGGCTTTTTAGTTGTGGTCGTTATTTGGCGAATTGGTTCAGCCATATCTCACCTACGGCAGTGTCTCAGGCAGTGCTGAAACAAAAATTACGGTTACTAGCGTAGACGGTATGGCAGGGCGGGGGCTAACTGCTGGTTGAGAGTCAATAACTATAGTTGTATCGTCTGTTGCCCACATAAGTTCTATGTACTGCCCTGCTTGTACGTCAATCGTAAAGCTGTATTCAAAGTCATCTACGCCACCAGAACCTGCCACAACATGCTGTCTGGCAGTAGTAGCTACGTCTACTCCATCTCTTCGCACCCAGAAAGACAACTCTTTAGAGCTGGCATTGGTGCTAGTAAGTTCTACGGAAAGCTCAAAATTGTAAACCCCTGAGTATATTGGGGTTATTTTGGTTTTAGGCGCACCCTCTACGCTTATTGCTTCTCCTAAATACGTATTCTCAAACTCCAACGCATATGCTGTATTGATGGAGGCCGCAGTCTGATCGGTAGTAGAAAAGAACTTACCGTTCGGGGACTCTATAAACTGACCACCAAATTCACCGGTTACCAAGTTTACACTGTTTGCTAACCTGTTGAAAAACAAACGCAAAATATTATTTAGGTCATCTAAATATCTTCGCAGTGTAGTTCCCGTTGGCGGTA
>Ga0208542_1000362_pt1 | contig 21306 bp, 18 predicted proteins | sample DEB08_DNA_3_FD_185495 | JGI IMG/M metagenome (GOLD analysis project Ga0208542, IMG submission 185495) | Aqueous microbial communities from the Delaware River and Bay under freshwater to marine salinity gradient to study organic matter... | ecosystem: Environmental > Aquatic > Marine > Coastal ... | reverse complement strand
TATGTAACACCTACAGGTAAAGATGCGAGTGGAAATACAATAGATAATAACTATATTAAAACTGTAGAAGATGTAAAGCGTGCTTTTGATAATAAAAAACCAATGTTTATTGAATTTTATGCTGATTGGTGTGGACATTGTAAAATGTTATCTGACGTGTGGAAAAAACTTATAAAAAAATTGGATATAACAAGTAATATGGCGATAATAGCTGTAGAAAAACAACATCACGATAATAAAGATATTAAAGATATTATTAGTCGTGCATCAATTACACTAAACGGATATCCAACGGTTGGGGCTATTGTATTTAAAGGAGATAAACCGTCATTTATACCATATAATGGGGGAAGAACATCTGATGCGATGCATACATTTATTAAAAAAAATGTATTATCATCATCTCAATCTGGTGGAAATAGACGTCGTTCCAATAAACGTAAAACGAATAAAAAGTATAAATCCAGTCATAAGAATGGCAAAAAACACAACAAGAAAACTATTAAAAAACACCGTAAAACTACTTACCGTAAAAAACATCACAGAAAATAAAAATATAAACCATAAACCATAAACCATAAACCATAAAATTGAATTTAAACCAAAAAGAAATATGTTAAAACAATACAAAGATTGTATTATATACCTATATATCACAATCAAAAGTAAGATGTACTCATCATTTCGATTATTAACATTTGAAACAAATGATGTATTGCCGTATAATGGCGACTCTTCCGAATATGATCCAAATGGAGACAATGAAAAAACATTCAGTATTAAAATGTTTGGAATAAATCAAAAAGGGGAAACGGTGTGTATATATGTCACTGATTACACCCCATTCTTCTACGTGAAGGTTGGTAATAATTGGGGGGAAAATGAAAAGGTTAGATTTGTAGCGCATATTAAATCACTACTTGGAGAACAATTTGCCGATTCAATCCATTCTACAAAATTAATTAAACGTAAAAAGTTATATGGTTTCGACTCAGGAAAACAATACAACTTTATTTATTTTAAGTTTAAGAATGAAACTGTATTGAAAAAAACAAAGTCATTTTGGTATAGAAAAAATAATACATCAGGTGAATACAGATTAAATCCAAATGGTTTACTATTTGAGGAAGAAACGACATATTTATATGAAGCACAAATACCACCTCTATTGCGGTTATTTCATATTAAAAAGTTTAGTCCATCTGGGTGGATTGGATTACCATGTAATAAACGTAAAAAGGTCATACAAAAGAAAACAACTTGTAAATTTGAATATATTATTAATTATAATGATATTATTTCATTACCAGAAAAAGAAATGAGAGTTCCTTATAAGATATGTAGCTTTGATATTGAAGCAAGTAGTAGTCATGGTGATTTTCCTTTACCTGAAAAAGATTATAAAAAACTAGCAACAAATATAGTCGATGTTTGTAAAGTTGCCGATGATTATAGTGTAGAATTTATAAAATCAATTATAGTTACTGCGTTTGAATTCAGTAATGGAGAAAATAAAGTAGATGATGTAGACACTGTATATCCAATTTATAAAACAACTATAGAAAAAATAGAAAATTATTTTAATATATGGATTAAAGTAAAACCAATGTTATATAAAAAAGACATAGAACAAGATTTAAATAGTGGTATTAATAATATTAAATATCAAATAAGAAATGACGATGTTGATGGCGAAAATGATGATGAAAATGATGAAAATGATGATGGAGAAGGAGAACAAATTGTTGAAGAGAAAAAATACACTAGTTTTAATGATACTAAAAACAACCCAAAATTATATAAGAAAAAAGGGACGGTAATTGATCTAATAGAAGATAAAGATGAAGAACGCGAAACAAAAATATTTGAATTAAATAGAACATTGACTACTATATTTCCAAAGTTAAAAGGAGACAATGTAACTTTTATTGGTTCTACGTTTGTTAAATATGGAGAAGATAAACCATACTTAAACCATTGTATTGTAAAAGGAACCTGTGACCCAGTTAATAATGCCGTTATTGAAAGTTATACTACAGAAAAGGAGGTATTAATGGCATGGACAGAACTCATTCAACGCGAAAATCCAGATATTGTTATTGGTTACAACATCTTTGGATTTGATTACCAGTTTATGTATCTAAGAGCAAAAGAACTAGGTTGTCAATATGAGTTTATGAAGTTATCGCGTAATATAAATGAGGTTTGTATTAAAAAGAACTGGCGTACAGGGAAAGAAGGGTTAGAAGAAAATACACTTGTTATTGCTAGCGGACAACACGATTTAAAGTTTGCAAAAATGAGTGGTCGTCTTCAAGTTGATTTATATAATTATTTTCGGCGCGATTTTCAATTAACACAATATAAGTTAGATTACGTTTCTGGATACTTTATTGGTGATGGTGTTTCAAAGTTGGAATATGTTATAGATAAAGATAAGAGTTCTACTCCTATTGAAAAAACAAAAGTATATAGTAAAAATTTAACTGGTCTAGAAAATGGTAGTTATATTAATTTTGAAGAAGAAGCACATTCGGTTGATTCTTATAAAGATGGAAAAAAGTTTGAAGTGAGTGAAGTGAATTATAAAGAAGGGACTTTTGTTATTGGAAGCAAAGAAGAACCAGATTTGGTAAATAAAAAAGTTCGTTGGGGATTAGCGAAAGACGATGTCACGCCTCAAGATATTTTTAGAATGACCAATGAAGGTCCTAGTGAAAGAGCAGTTATTGCAAAATATTGTATTCAAGATTGTAACTTGGTTCATCATCTAATGAAAAAAATAGATGTTATTACTGGATATATTGAAATGGCATCATTGTGTAGTGTTCCTATTGATTTCTTGGTGATGCGTGGTCAGAGTATTAAACTGACTAGTTATATTTCAAAAAAATGCCGTGAAAAAGGAACATTAATGCCTGTGATAGACAAATCATTAGACAATGATGGCTATGAAGGCGCTACTGTATTAGAACCAAAATCAGACTTATACTTGGAAACTCCAGTTGCTTGTGTAGATTATAGTTCTCTATATCCATCAAGTATGATTAGTGAAAATATATCACACGATAGTAAGGTATGGACGCGTGAATATAATTTAAACGATAAACTATTATATGAAACTGGTGAAAAGGATAAAGAAACTGGAAAATATTTATATGATAATCTATCGGACTATGAGTATGTAGATATTACATACAATACGTATAAATGGAAACACAAAAATGATAATCCAAAAGCAGGAAAAGAAAAAGTAAAAGTAGGATATAAGGTTTGTCGTTTTGCTCAGTATCCAAAAAATAAAGAAACAGGTGAAACATCACACGCGATTATGCCTGCTATATTAAAGGAATTATTAGCAGCACGCAAAGCAACACGTGCGTTAATAAAAACAGAATCAGATGAATTTATGAAAAACATTTTAGATAAAAGACAGTTAAGTATTAAGGTAACTGCTAATTCCTTATATGGACAAACTGGAGCAAAAACAAGTTCATTCTATGAAAAAGATTGTGCTGCTTCTACAACAGCAATAGGTCGTAAATTATTAACATACGGTAAACGTGTTATTGAAGAAGCATATGATAATGTTGTTGTTCCTACTAAAAATCACGGAGATGTAAGAACACGAGCAGAATACGTTTATGGAGATACAGATTCTGTATTCTTTCGGTTTAATTTAGAAGACCTAGAGGGAAAACCAATTATTGGTAAAAAAGCATTAGAAATTACAATTGAACTTGCAAAACAAGCAGGAGAGTTAGCATCAATGTTTTTAAAAAACCCACACGACCTAGAATATGAAAAAACTTTCTTGCCATTCTGTTTACTCTCAAAGAAACGTTATGTAGGGATGCTTTATGAAGATGACCCTAATAAAGGAAAACGTAAATCTATGGGTATCGTATTAAAGCGACGCGATAATGCTCCAATTGTAAAAGATATTTTTGGCGGTATTATTGATATTTTAATGAAAAGTCATGATATTGAAAAAGCGGTAGAATTTTTGAAAAGTTCATTACAAGATATGGTAGATGAGAAGTTTAATATGGATAAATTAGTGATTACAAAATCATTGCGTTCAGGGTATAAAAATCCTCAACAAATCGCACATAAAGTGTTAGCAGACCGTATTGGTCGCCGTGATCCAGGAAATAAACCAAGTGTTGGTGATCGCGTAGCGTTCGTATATATTGAAAATCCTAGTAAGAAAGCATTACAAGGAGAACGGATTGAAACACCAAATTACATTAAAGAAAAGAAAATTAAAATCAATTATTCATTCTATATCACAAATCAAATAATGAAACCAGTCCAACAAGTATTCGCACTTGTATTAGAAAAAATGAAAGATTTTAAAAAAAAGAAAGGTCATACATTACGCAGTTGGAAATCCGTATTAGATAAATTAGAAAAAGAATATCCTGACCCAGATAAATACAAAGACAAAGAAACGTCATTGCGAAATAAAGAAGTAAAAGCATTATTATTTGACCCTTATCTAAGATACACAAATAATATGAAAAAAGGAGATGTTGAAATTAATAATTATTTTCAAAATAAACAATAAATTAATAATAAATATAAATTGTTTAAATACATATTTATATTTATATATAGAATAATTTTTTAATGGATAAATATTGTAACCGTGGATTATCTGGGTTAGCAAATGTAGGTAATAGTTGTTATTTAAATTCATGTATGCAAGTATTATCACATACGTATGAGTTTAATGATTTTTTAAATAAAGGTGAATATAAAAAAAGTCTTAAAAAGATTGCCGATTCAATCATTTTATTAGAATGGGATAAATTACGCGAATTGCTATGGAGTAGTAATTGTACTGTAGCTCCAAATGGATTTATTAAAAGTATAAGAAAAATAGCACAAATTAAAAAGCGTGATATTTTTACTGGATTTGATCAAAATGATGTTCAAGAGTTTTTATTATTTATGATTGATTCATTTCATAATGCTTTATCAAGAGAGGTTGACATGGTTATCAATGGACGTTTACAAAACGAAACAGATAAATTAGCAGTAACATGTTATACTATGATGAAAGAAATGTATAAAAAGGAATATTCTGAGATATTAAATATTTTTTATGGTATACACGTTTCGGAAATAATTTCTAATAATAATAAAGTATTAAGTTCTAGACCAGAACCGTTCTGTGTTCTTAATTTATCTATTCCTAATGAAAAACTACGACAAAAAATACCATCATTATATGATTGTTTTGATTTATATTGCGATGAAGAAATATTGTCAAACGCAAACGAAAATGCTTGGTTTAATGATGAAACAAAACAAAATGAAGATGTTAAGCGTAAAATAAGTTTTTGGAGTTTACCAAATATTTTAATTATAGATTTAAAAAGATGGAATACAGTTAATTTAAATAAATATCAAGGACATATTGATATACCATTACATAATGCTAATTTTTCAAAATATGTAAAAGGATATAATTCTGCTTCGTATGTGTATGACCTATACGCTGTATGTAATCATGGCGGAGGTGCGATGGGTGGACATTATACGTCTTATATAAAAAACGCAAATGGAAAATGGTATAACTTTAATGATACTAGTGTAAATGAAATAACAGAAAAACAAGTTATTTCGCCACAAGCATACTGCTTGTTTTATCGAAAAAAACAAAATGTTTCAAAATAATCTTCGTCTAAAAAAAAATAACATAAATAATATATACACTATGGATCAAGAAATAGTTTTTGATAAATTAGAAGATAGAATTCAAAATAAATATATTGGAACTGAACCAATGTTATTAATAGGGATAATTGCTATAATTATCATTTATTATTATTTATTTTCGTCTTTAGGAAATAACGAAGATGGTACTGCTTCATTATTAAAAGTTTCATTTGAAACTACATTATGGATATTATTTATTTCTATGTTATTATTGAACGGATTAACCTATATTTTTGGCATTGATATAATAGAAACATTAAAACATTGGTTAGGGTATTATCCTGAACCTGTTTATGATGAAGAGGGGTCCAATGTTAAAGTAATGTTAAAAGAACAAGTGTTTCATTTACCTGAAAATAAATACACATATGACGACGCCAAAGCTATATGTAAAGCATATGATTCGCGATTAGCAACATTTGATGAAATGAAAGAAGCGTATAATAAAGGTGCTGATTGGTGTACTTATGGATGGTCGGATGAACAAATGGCTTTATTTCCTACTCAAAGAGATAAATGGGACAGATTACAAATGATTAAAGGGCATGAACAAGATTGCGGAAGACCAGGATTAAATGGAGGTTACATTAATGATGATTCAGTTAAATATGGTATTAATTGTTATGGTTCAAAACCGTCAATCTCTCCAGAAGAAGCTTATAAAATGCGTCAAAAACCATTTTATCATAAAAATATGAAAGAATTAGCGTTTGATAAAAAAGTTGATTATTGGAGAAATAAAGTAAATGAAATAGAGATGTCCCCTTTTAACCATAATAACTGGAGTATGATTTAAATAAAAAATAATAAATTTGTATATGATTGATGTAAAAATTTAATTAAAAAATTTCATATTTTATTAATTTAATAATATATGAAAATGGTGAGAGAACACAAAATAAACAAAATAAGTTTAACTTCTTTTATGTTAATTGTGCTTTCTGGAGCAATATTATTATTTTCATATTATTATCTAGGAACTACAAATTCACGTATTGTTGGTAAGTTATGGGGAAGAATAAACGATACGCCAAATTTAACAAAATTATATGTGCTTTCAATGTTTTTATCAGCATTTGGGTTTTTATATACTTTATATTATTTATCCAAAACAAAGTCATTATCACATAAAGAAACCCATTTAATACCTATGTCTTTTATCGCAATTATAACCGCATCATTATTTTGGATGCCTTTATCATTTAAATATTTAACTGATAAAAAAAAATCACAATACCTTAAATATGCAATTATAGGTGTTTTAAGTATTGTTGCTTTTTCATCTTTGTATTCTACTGCGTTGATAAATAACATTAAAGAGAGAAATTATAAATTACAACACAATATAGCAACATATGGAATGATATATTTTTTTATACATACGTTTTTCTTAGATAACCTTATATGGAGTTATAACTTTTTTTAAAAAGTTTATTAATAATACAATTTATGAATAAATATGCTATAATTTTAAACATTATTTTTAATAAGATTATATAAATACTTTCGTTGTTCAAAAGTGTTATGAATACCATTAACCGATGGTAATTCAATTATTTTACCATTTAATATTGATTTTATATTATCAAGTTCTTTTATATTAAATTCATTATTATTAGAATCCCATAAATTATTCATTATATACCAAGCAAGTGATGTATATGCTCCTTTTTTTGTATTACCGCTTTTAAACTTTGTTATTTTCAATATATCAAGCACAATATTAACTAACTCAAATGCACCATCCATATTATCATTTGTTTTATTGCTAAACCATGTTCTTATCTTGTCCGTGCTACAATCTATCTCATTATCCTTATGATTTTCATATATTCTCAACATATATACAATAGTTTCTAATTCGTTATAACGTCCTTTTTCAATATTAAACCCAGCATTTTCAAGTCGGTCTATTGTTGTAGGTTGTTTAATATATTGTTTAACCATAGAATGTATTTTACTTGTTATACAAGAGTTTAGATGTTCCCCACAACTAGTTGCCTTAAATGTTTGTCGCTTTTGGAAGAATTTTTGAATTTCATAATCATTTAATGTACGATTAGAATTTCTGATGGTGATCGAACAGTCATCTTTTAAAAATGATTGAATTACTTTTTCTAACTCTGAAAATTTTTTATTATACATACATTCAGGTTCTTTAAGTTTGTATTTATATTTGTTATCCAAGTATTCGTATATAGCGGATGAACGTTGTTTACCATCAAGACTATCATAACGCTGTATACCATTCGGTAAAGAAACAGGGTGAAAATATACGTCTGGAATATCTCCATCATAAATTTGACTATGCAATACATTTGATTTCCATTTATCGTCATGAACAACATCGCGTTGATGGTCTGGGTCTAAATTTAAATGATTAGATTTAACCTGTGTATATAAATCACCAAATGTTTTTTCTGCCTTTTTCCATTGTAATCGTGAGTCGCGAAGATTTTTAACAAATTCAATGATTGTCGATGAGATTTCATTATCTTGGCATTGGTTGGTAACTGACATATCGTTGATTAATATAAGGAATATACATTAAAAATTAGTTTTAAATTATATTTCAATTTTTTTACTTTACACTATTGGAAATTTTAAATGTCCAATGGTGTAATAAATTATTATAAATATTATATATAATGAAATCTTTATTCAAACATACATTATCATTATTTTTTGTTATAATAATTTGTTTAATGTTAATTATACCACTTATTGTTTTATTAAATAATAAGCATAACGAAATTCGTAAAAAAATATTATCAAATTTAAAGAAAAACCCATGTAAGGATACATTAACCGATAGAGAATATTTAGATCATATGATACCTCACCATGAAGTAGCAGTTTATATGAGTGAGCAATTATTAGATAAAACAAAAAATCCAATAATTCTTAATATATTGAGAAATATAATAAGAGTTCAAACTTATGAAATTGCTATGATGAAAGACTACATCGTTAATAATAAAATGGATGATGATATGAGTAATATAAATATTAAAATGAATAAAAAATATTATAAAACCCAAGGGGACTTTACTGATCCAAATACATTAGAAATATCTGAAACATATTGTGATCCTTCATTCTTTCATATAACAAATCATTTACACGATATGAGCGATAAAGGATATATGGAACATATGATACCGCATCATCAAGTCGCGATTGATATGAGTAAAAGAATATTAAAATCCTCTAAAAATGATTTCATTATTTACATGGCATACAGAATAATACGGTCACAGCAGACAGAAATAACAGAATTAACCAATTTATTAAACTCTCCTTATATGTTTAATAGTCTTATTGTGTAAATTATGTAAATTATTTTTTACCCTTACCCTTTGCTTTCTTAGTTTTATTATTTTTACTCTTTTTTATTTTTTTAGTAAATTTTTTAGGTTTTGATTCTTCTGCTAATCCCAACAATCTCTCATATAAATCATCTGGAACAACTTTATGGTCATCTACGTCATCATACATTTGTTCTCTTGGAAGTTCATTTACATTTCTACAAACAGTTTGAGTCATACATGCTAAACCAACTGGAACACCCATATCATCATAAATATCATCATCATATTCATCTTCACTATTACTAGTTACAATAGTCAATGGAACTGTTTTATTTAAAATATTTTCTTTTTTATTCCCATCTTTTTTCTTCTTATATTTTTTAGAATTTTTTTTTTTTCCACCACCAATTAAAGACATATCATTTTTTAAAAACATAGAATTAATTGGTATTCCTAGAGCATTAGGATTACCTTGATTATTCACAATAGTTAATTCAGAGTAATCTAGCATTTAAATAGTATATATATAATTGTGTGATTAATTGTTCGTATATCTCTTAATATCTGGAGTGTATTTAAATTCTCTTGAATCTTTAATAACTTTCATAAGAGCGGTTACTTGTTCTTCGTTTTGAATACATTTTAATAAACATTCTTCAACATATTTTAACGTTAATGGTGGAGTTTGTTTTGTTGTTGTAAAACGTAATTTACCATCAGAAATATTAATAGTTGCATTTTTTAAATTATTTGTTTCAATATATTCTAAAATACCTTCTTCTGTTGTGGTTTTCTCATTTCTAATATTTTTAATCTTTTCATTCATTGCTTTAAGTTGATTATCAAGTGAAACCCATTTTTTAATATCACCTTCAAAACTCATCTTTATATTTTATATTAATTATAAAAATATATCTAAATTATTATAATTAATGTATTATTATAAATAATGTATTATTTAATATTTCCTGCGGGATTTTCGACTTTTACGCTTCAATCTCAATGTGCGTTTCAACGAAGAACCCATACGTCTTAAACCTCTTTTAGACGTTTTGCTACCTTTGAAATAGCGCTGAAGAGCTAAAAGACCAAAAGGAACGGCAGCAGTTTCGATGACTCCTTGTCCTCCATTTTTGCATTTACGATTTCCTTTACGACGACTTCCTCCAGAACGTTTCGGCATTATATTATACAATAAGAATAGAAAAATATTATTAATATTAATAATATTAATAATATTAATAATATTAATAATTTTTTAAATACATTGATTTATTACGCAATAATAATATAAATATACCTAAATGTAATAAAAAACTAATAATAACAAACATCATACATAAATATAAATATGGATTAATTTGAACTAATATTAAATCAATTATAGGAGTTATAAACGTTTTTACCTCATTTTTAACGTCTTCTCTCTTTAATATATCTATACATTCATTAATTAAAGCATTTTTAATCATTATAAAACTATACTTTACTTGTTATATAAAAATAAAAATATTGTATTATTTTTACATATTAATTTTATTGCGTCTTACATAAATCTTATTTTTCTAATTATTTTTTAAAACATATTTATGGCTAATACAAATATAATATCATCATCATTAACAACTGATTTTAATTTTGACTCAATTCAATTAGCAGATCCTGAACCATTGCATAACAATTCTGGGTTTTATTTTACTCGTTTAAGTTTAGGAGAAAATAATGAACCTCTTTTATTTCAATTCCCAGAATGTTCTACTAAACAAGGCATTGTTTCTATTAAGCATTCTAAGTATTTAGACTTAATGATTAATAGGGAAAATAATAATGAAATAATGAGATTTATAGAACAATTAGAATACAAGTGCCAAAGTATCATTGATTCTAAAAAAGAGTTATGGTTTCAAACTGAATTAACACGTGATGATATTGAAACAATGATGGCACAAGTTATTCGATTATATAATTATGGTGAATATATGTTAATACGTGTTTTTTTAGAGCATAATAAATTTGATAAAAATAATTGTATTGCGTATGACGAAAACGAATTTGGTTTTGATTTAGATAAACTAGAACCTTCGCAACAAATTATACCATTGGTTATGATTGAAGGTGTTAAATTTTCTTCTAGAAGTTTTGAAATATCATTAAAACTAAAACAAGTTATGGTAATTGGTAATATTAAAGAAAAAACATCTTGTTTAATTAAACGTAATTGTTTATTTGATAAAAATAATGAAGTCAATGCTGATGGGGACAAACTGGATGTTGTTAAGCATGATGTTTCTGATACAGACAATAATATAATCAAAAAAGAAACTATAAGTTTAGGACAATTAACTATCCAACAAGATAAATTAATAGAAGATAATACATTAGATAATAATGTTCCTGAAAAAATTGTAAAAAATATGGATGATAATACAGATAAGGTTTCAAATACAGATAAGGTTTCAAATACAGATAAGGTTTCAATTACAGATAAGGTTTCAATTACAGATAAGGTTTTAAATACAGATAAGGTTTCAATTACAGATAAGGATTCAAATACAGATAAGGTTTCAATTACAGATAAGGTTTCAAATACAGATAAGGTTTCAAATACAGATAAGGTTTCAAATACAGATATTTTAGAAGAAGTTGTTTTAGAAATTGATGATTCTAACAATGATATTATTAACTTAAAAAAACCGAATGAAGTGTATTATAACATTTATAAACAAGCCAGAGAAAACGCAAAAGAATATAGAACAAGGGCAATAGAATCGTATTTAGAAGCAAAACGAATAAAAACGAAATATATGTTATTTGATATTGAAGATTCTGATGATTCTGATAGTGATGAAAATTATTTAGGATAATATATATTTTATTTTTCAAATTATCATTTAATATTTATTGTAAAAATTTAAATATTAAATAAACAGATATGAAAAAAATATTTTATCATTAATTTAATATAATGACGTTCCTGAAGAAATTACAGAAAAACTTTAAGTCTCATCATTTAATTGCATTAGTTGGTATATTAGTTTTGACCCTTGCCATTATGCAATACTCTAACCGAAAAACCATTTACTCTGATGGTTATACCAATAGCGGTGCCCTTTCCCCCAGTGGAACTCAAGGTTCCGCAGCCGTTGCTTCTTCGGCTGGACCAGCGATTCCTGCAACAGAAAAGGTTGGACAAAATGAAAAATACTCTGATGTTCCTCAAGGTTCTACCACTAACACCCATGGTTTATCCCCAGTTGCTCGCGCTAACGCCAATTATGACCCCTCCGAATTATTACCGAAGGACGTTAACAGCCAATGGGCTCAGTTGAACCCTGCTGGAAGTGCTGACTTTAAGAATGTTAATCTTCTGAAAGCTGGTCATTTAATTGGTATTGACACCGTTGGTAGCTCCCTCCGCAATGCCAACCTTCAGGAACGATCTGAACCACCAAATCCCACATCATCAGTTAGTCCCTGGATGAATACTACAATTGAACCTGATTTGATGCGCCTTCCTTTAGAGATTGGTTCTAAACCCAGTTCTGCTTAGACATAAATATTAAAGTTTTATAACTAAAATATATTTTAAATTTATTATAATAATTATTAAATGTAATTATTATAAATGTCGTTGTTTATTTTTAGACGTGATTTAAGAACATATGATAATATAGGATTTATTGAAACTTGTAAATTTAAAGACCCAGTATATCCTATTTTTATTTTAAATCCAGAGCAAATAGATAGTAAAAAAAATGATTATTTTTCTAACAACAGTGTGCAATTTATGTGTGAATCGCTATATGACCTAAATAAACAATTAGACACAAAATTAACACTGTATTATGGGTTAAATGAAAACGTATTAACTGAACTATTTAAAACGAACAAATTAAAACGTGTTTGCTTTAATGTAGACTACACAGGATATAGTCAGTATCGTGATAAAAAGATAGCTGAACTAGCAAAAAAACATGGTATTGAATGTATAACATATGAAGATATTGGCGTTTTTCCAATTGATACTGTAAAAACGTCTAGTGGAAAATTATATTCAAAATTTACACCATTTTACAATAAAATAAAATCTATAAAGGTTCCTTCTCCTATATCTAGTATTCAGCGTCATACTTTATCAAAAATAAGTATTCCAAAATATAATTATTCTGTATCAAACCTAGGACATTTTTATAAAAAAAATCCAACTATTTTAGTTCATGGTGGTAGAAAAGAAGGGTTAAGTATGTTGTCACGTATTACAACTAGTGCAAAACATTATGACAAAACACACGATTTACCAATACATAACACAACCCATTTATCTGCTTATTTAAAATATGGTTGTATTAGTCCACGTGAAACGTATTATAAAATGAAAAAATTAAATGTATCCGCATCTGTTCCATTAATTCGTCAATTATTTTGGAGAGAATTCTACTTGGGTATTTCAAAACAATATCCTAACATTATGAAAGGTAAATCATTAAAACCCAATTATGATCACATTAAATGGAAAGGAACTATTACAAATTTAAATAAATGGAAAGAAGGACAAACTGGATTTCCTATTGTTGATGCTGGTATGCGTCAAATGAATGCGACAGGTTATATGCATAATCGTTTAAGATTAATTACAAGTGGATTTTTAATTAAAACTCTTTTGAGAAATTGGAGAGATGGAGAAAAATATTTTGCTCAAACTCTTGTTGATTATGATTTTTCTAATAATAATGGTGGATGGCAATGGAGTTCTGGTTCTGGAACAGATTCTCAACCTTATTTCAGAATACTTAATCCTTGGTTACAAAGTGAAAAATTTGATGAAAATGCTGAATATATAAAAAAATGGGTTCCTGAACTGAAAGATGTTCCTGAAAAAGATATTCATAACTGGAACAATACGTATATGAATTATAAGAGTGTTACTAATTATCCAAAACCAATAGTTGATTATCAAATTCAAAAAGAAAAAGCATTAAATATGTATAGTTCTGCTTTTTAATTTTAACTTTAATATATCATATTTATATTCTATATTAATTCTATATAGATACTATATGTCTACCTATGTATTTGGGTATGGTTCTCTCATAAATATGGAAAATAATACTGAATTAAATAATTGTTCTAATAAAAAAATCTGCCCTGTAACTGTAAAAGGATTAAAACGTTCATTAAATGTTTCTGGGAAAACACATAGGGTATTCGGTGTAAAAGATGTGAAAACATCAATATGCAATGGTATATTATTTAAGGTCAACGAAAAAGAGTTATATAATTTAACTAATAGAGAGAAATTATATACAATGAAATCATTATCAAAAGATCGAATCCTATTTAATTATACAAAATGTATTACGTTTAAACCAAATGATACAGTTATATGTTTTTATCCTATAGCAAAATATGTATTACCAAAAAAAAAATTAAATACAAAACCAATAAATGAAGATTATTTAAAAATTTGCATTAATGGTTCTTATAAAATAAACGAAAAATTTTTAGAAGATTTTATTAAAACCACAACCATATAAGATGTTATTAACTCATATAATGTTATATAATTAATATAATGTTATATAATTAATATAATGTTATATAAATATATAAAATACTATGAATATAAATTTTTGCGGATATGCTCTAATTATTTTAATTCTCTATATTTGTTTAAGGTTATATCAAGATTCAGATGTGTTTAATTTAAAATGTATTATTTCTGATATAGATGGAAAAAAATATTGTGTTAGAGAGCGTCAAAAATTAGAATTAGCAGCAGACCGTTTAGCAACAACTAATGATAAAATGCAAAAATTAGTTGATTTTTGTTATGAAAAATATCCTACACGCGAAAATATAAAACGATTAAAAGAAGGATACAATCCTAAAAAAATAATGGAAACATTACCTACGAGTGAATATACTGCGTATAGTCAGAACAAGGGAGAAAAAATAGCATTTTGTTTGAATACAGAAAAAGACGGAAACAAGTTAATAGACCCAAATACATTAATGTTCGTCGCCATACATGAATTATCGCATATTGCTACAAAAAGCATTGGACATAAAGATGAATTTTGGCAAAACTTTAAATTTTTATTAGGTGAAGCAAAAAAAATAGGCGTATATAATCCAGAGGATTATAAAAAAAATCCCAGACGTTATTGTGGAACTAATATAAACGATAATCCTTATTTTGATATGTAAAACTATAATATTATAAACTATATATTATTATAAACTATAATATTATTATACTTCTACCTTTTCATATACAATATAATTTACATCACATGTATTGGAAACATCATATGTATCTTGTCGTTCAATCTCAACCCACTTATCCGAACCCAGCATTGGAAAAAATGTATCACACTCAAAGTGTTTATCAATATAGGTTACATAGCACTTATTGATTTTATTCATTTCTAAATAGTGTGAATAAACAGAAGCACCACCAATCACCCAAATATCTTCATAATTATCTTCTTTATTTAAAAAATCATCCAATTCATTAACTGATGTAAACACTTTTATATGAGGTGATATTTTTTCAATATTATTTTTATTATTCAGTGAATATGTTAATACATAATTAGCGCGACTACTTAATCCATGCTTTCCATTTTTAACAGGCAAACTTTTAAATGTATTATTTCCCATAATAACCGCATTATTACCATCACCTTTTGTTAATTCTGAAAAATATTTCATATCAGATTTAATATTCCACGGTAGTTTATTTTCAAAACCAATACCATTATTACGACACATTGCAACAATTAGATTATACTTTACCATTTGACAACCTTAATTATATTATAGCGTGTTGTTTTTATATAGGTTATATATGAACATTTATATGATATAAAATAGGGTTGTCAACTTTTTTATATAACTACCTTAAAAATTTCCGGTTTCAATAAAACTGAAATTTAGAGGAAAAATATTAGGATGAATACGAACACAATAATAATCACCGCCACTAACACGTTTTATTTCCTTTTTAATTTCTGATATATATTTATCATCTATATATTCTAATACACATGATTCGTAAATAATATAGCTATTTGTATTCATTTTTTTTAACTCATTGAGAACATCACCTTTAATTTGAATAGGACAATTACATCCTAATAAATCTACACAAATATCACCACAACCATATGCTTGTTTTATATTTTTGTTCCAAAATCCAGCGGAAGGGTCGCCAATTACTAGAAGTTTTTTTCCTCTAGCTTTTGATAATTCTAAACATTTATTATAATAATGAGTTCTTCTATAATTACGAAATAATGAAAAAAATAAATCTATTATTATTAATGTGATTAATAATGTTATTATTAACTTTATCATATATTATAAATTAATATATTATAAATTAATATATTATAAATTAATATATTATAAATTACATATAATATTTTATTTATATAATTTATATAATTAATGGCATCATCATCTACATTAACTAACTCAAAATCATTTAGTTCTATTATAGCAAAATGTGGTATAACAAATTTACAAAAAACAATTAAATGTGGTAATAAAACAGATGGGTATGATATTATAGTATCACCTGGTGATTCAATTAAAGGGCAAACACAAATAGTATTAACTGAAGCAATAGCACCAACTACAGGAACAGAACAGGGCGGTCTTTTTGTTTCTGATGGTAGTAGTGGAAATGGAAATCAAAATTATTTATATTATCGTGGTGCGTTAAACAGCTCTTTAAGATTATTAGGTGGTCCTACAAACGAAATTATTATTACCACATTAACTGACTTTCCAACACCTGTTTCTGGAGTTATTACCTTAGACGGAACAAAACATTATAGAATATCTGGTATTGTAAATATAGGCACAAACAGAATAGAATCTAATGGTGCGATTTTAATATCTGGAACTATTTTAACTTTAGACCGTATTATTACAAATAACGCAACGGCACTTATACGTCATCATAACGGATTTCCTGTTCAAATTAACGAAGTATTATTTACAAATACAGGTGGTCCCGTATATGATATAGATGGATTAAACGCAGCAACAAGTAATATTTATTTAAATCGTAATCCTATAGTATTATCTACATCAGTTGGAACAATAAAAAATACAGTAAGGGTTAATATATCACAATCTGCTATCTCAAATTGTGCAGATGGAATTATATTTGATGGTAGTAGTAACATTATTAGTATTATTGATCTAGGCATTCCATTTGCAACAAGCACATTTACTGGTTTAACAATTCCTTCTACTGCCCAAATTGGTTCTATGAGAATGACTGATTGTAATTTTACACTATCATCTGGACAAACCGCTTTTAATATAAGTTCATCCGCTATAGTTACTAATCCCCCAATTAGAATAGACGATATAGTTGTAGAAGGAGATGGAACAGCATTAACTGGTATTACTAAGGCTAATAAAAATTATGAATTTTTTCAATGTATTGGTATTTTGAACAGTGTGTTATTTGGGTCAGCTGGATATAGTTCTTCTACTCCAAATGTAGTTACTACTAATAACGATAGTGATTTTTTTGATATTTCTGGAAATTATACATTATCTCCACTAAGTGAACGATTTGATCTTTCAGCAAATAGCTATAATGGTGAATTAGTTTATGATGGAGTAAAAGATATATCAGTCATAATAACATTAAAATTAAGTGCTAGTGGAGGTGCTAATAATATTGATTATATATTAGCAACTTATTGTCAAATTCCAGGTGGTGAGTGGGAAGAATGTCCTGAATCGGCATTTTTTCTTAGTGCATCAAAAGATACATCATCGTATGGCACATCAGAATGTATTGCGCAAATGTCCCCTGGAAAAAGAGTAAAACCAGTAATAAAAACACCATCACATTCTTCAGGCACTAGTCTAAATATATATGCTGTTCGTTTTGATGCAGTTGCTTTATCCTTGTAATAATGAAATAAAATACTAAATGAATTCATATATACATAAAAATATCTATTTATGTATATAAACATATGGGAACAATAGAAGACCCTATATATAAATTTGCTCATATTGTAAATAATAAAATCAAGTCAATATATGTTTTTATTGGTGAAAATATAAATAATATATCAAATCAATCCTTAGAGCGTTTATTTATACAAAAACCATCAGATGAAGCATTTAATGGAGTTTTTACAGAAGAAGAAATAAATGAAATAAATACATTAAAACCAAATGTTAAATTTGTATCTGGTAATATTCATTTGGACGATACGATTGAAACAATTAAAAAAAAGTTTCTTTTTTATTTAATGGATGAATTGAATACATCTTATGATGAACTATTTTTCTACATTAGACAAAATATAACTTTCAATAATAATATACTTTATTCTAATTTAACGCAAAATGAACGATTAGAATTAACAAAAGAACGTTTAGAATATTTTTTAACCAATTTATATGACTTTGATTTAAATAGTATACCAGATAAACCTGTTATTACATACAACGATTTATTAAAATTAAATCTAGAAACTTCCCCTTTTTTGGTTAATAAACCACTCAGTCATACTTTTATATCAATAAATAAAGAATATCCATTTACGGTAAATCCAGATGATGCTTCTAGTTATGATATTTTTCTAGAGAAAAATGCCGATGAAATGGTTAAGACTACAAATAAAAATATATTAATGACTTACGGAACATTATTTAATAACACTATTTATGTATCTCTCGCTCAAGATAAATTAAATAGTATTAACTCAAGTGATATTACTGGGTTAGACAATACATCTACTTATGAAAGTATAATTAAAATATATTACCCTTATTTGTATGAAAAAAACATTACTTCATTAGATAGTCTTCTAGAACAAAAACAAAGACTTATAAGCAATACTAAAGAACTTTTTACACAAGTATTTGAAAAGGTTAATAAGAATGTAAATTTATTTTATGATGTTTATAAATACAGAAAACAAGAAATTAATTATAACCAAATAGGTATCAAATCCATTATATTACAAGTCAAACAAACAAATTCTTTTACAGTTCCCTTAGATACTATATTTAAATTAATACACGCAACCGAAGATATACCAATGATAAAAATTAATCAATCAAATAAACAAGAAAAAATATATCGTCTGTATACCGATAAACTTTCAAAAAATGGTAAAAAAATACCATACTTAGATAAAAGCGCTATATTTAAATGGGACAAATTTATGGCCAAACATAAATGTGTTTCGTTTTTTATACAAAATGACGATGAAGAAAGAGGTAGCAATTCTAGACCAATTATATGTGAAATAAACAAAAATTGTGATTTTATTATAAAAATAGATTTCAACAAAGGTATTAATACAACCTACATAAATAACTTAATTCTTAAAAAAATAAATCCAATAATTAATACATTACAAGGGTTCCTCTCTACTAGAGGATATTTAATGAATGGATATGTTGATATTTATCATGAAACAACCGAATTATTAAACATTGAATACGTAACTCAATTCAACGGAACCAAAAAAATAATTATGAAAAATTTAACTGGTTGTTTAACTAGTATATTTAATGTTATTATGGATGATAAGTTAGATAAAAAAGGTATACTGATGCGTTATAAACGTGTAAACAATTATAATGAAGTTGATAGTCAAGATGCAATTATTATTGATATGTTAAAACCACATTTAAATTATTCAGATAACGATATTATTAAAGCATTACAAGATAATTTTAATTTATCCGAAGAAAACGCAAGAAAAAAATATGCTGAAGTAAGACAATCATACCAAACAATGTTAGAAAGTAATAAGAAAATGAAAATTACAAATAACCCAGGGTTTATAACATCAATAACACAACAACCACATACTACTAACATAATTATTAATGTTTCTGGTATAGATAATATTCATTACTTAACTACACTATACATATATATTGACTCTTTTATAAGAATTACACAAAGCAATACATATCAAAGTAAAGTATTAGATAATAAAATATCAAAATTATGCAAAGAATCTAAATATCCAATAATTGATGAAAATAAAGAGGTGATTGAAGATATTGTTCCTAGGCTTGAAAAAACAGGCAATGAAAATATTAAAATGGATATAATTGCTAATGAACTAGTATTTTTTAATGAAAATGAATATAAAAGTATAGATGATAAGGCTGAAAAGGATGAAGAATTAGCTGATGAAGAATTAGATGATGAAGAATTTGATGATTTATTAGAGAGATTTGGTTATGATGAAGACGAAGGTGATGTGGACGACAAAAGTGACATGGAAGGTGAAGGTGAAGGTGAAGAAATAGTAGGAGGTGATGATAATAGTAATGAAAATGATTCGGAAGATGAAGATAAGTTAGTTAGTGATATTACTGGTATGCGATTGTCTAATCCTACGCCATTTGAAAAACGTATTGTAAATCGTGATAAATATATTATTGAATCAAATATAGGGAAAGAAGGGTTTAAAACATATTCAACTTCCTGTCAATCAGTAAGACATAGACAACCTATTATATTAACTGATGACGAAAAACAAAATATAGATGATAATCATCCAGGTTCATATACACACGCATATAAATATGGTAGTTCTCCTGATAAACAACATTGGTATATATGTCCACGATACTGGAGTTTAAGAGATAATACGAGTCTTAATGAAGATGAAGTTAATAAAGATGAAATTATTCCACCTAATTCCAAGAAAGTTCCAAAAGGAAAACATATTTTTGAATTTAACTATAAGGATGAACATAATGGTCCAAGTGGATATATAGACCATTCACCAGGGTTTTTAAAACCAGTTAAAGGCTCATCCTGTATACCTTGTTGTTTTAAAGCATGGAATAAACCTGATCAAATACAAAGAAGAGAACAATGTATAAATGACGAACCAATTACTGGTGATGAACCAAAAGAACCAAAAGAACCAAAAGAACCAAAAGAACCAAAAGAACCAAAAGAACCAAAAGAACCAAAAGAACCAAAAGAACCAAAATCACAAAATGTAAAACAACCACACGAAGATGAAGAACCACGTGAAGATGAAGAACCACGTGAAGATGAAGAACCACGTGAAGATGATGAACCGCGTGAAGATGAAGAACCACGTGAAGATGAAGAACCACGTGAAGATGAAGAATTTGATAAGAGTATTAAAGAAATTGTTAAAAAAAAAGAAATGAACCGTATATTATCTAATGACACATTTCCTATAATGAAAAGAGACCGTATTGGATTTTTGCCTGTTGCAGT
>Ga0208542_1000358_pt1 | contig 21443 bp, 27 predicted proteins | sample DEB08_DNA_3_FD_185495 | JGI IMG/M metagenome (GOLD analysis project Ga0208542, IMG submission 185495) | Aqueous microbial communities from the Delaware River and Bay under freshwater to marine salinity gradient to study organic matter... | ecosystem: Environmental > Aquatic > Marine > Coastal ... | reverse complement strand
TCTGTTATTTCTTTAAAAAACATTAGTAAGACTTATGACGGACCACCACCAGTAAAAGCTTTAGACGATATTTCAATTGATATTAATGAAGGTGAATTTGTTTCTATTGTTGGTCAATCAGGAAGCGGTAAATCAACATTATTAAACATGATTGGTTTATTAGACAATGCCTCAGAGGGAATTATTGAAATAGAAGGTAAAAATATTTCTGATTTTTCTGATGACGAATTATCAAAGTTTAGAGGTGAAAAAATTGGATTTATTTTTCAAAGCTTTTTTCTTTTACCAGGTTTAACTGCTCAAGAAAATGTTGCAGAAGGGTTACTTTATCAAGGAGTAAAACGTGAAGAAAGATTAAAAAAGGCAAAAGAAGCCCTAGAACAAGTAGGTTTAGGACATAGACTTACTCATTTACCGAAAGAGTTATCAGGTGGTGAGCAGCAGAGAGTTGCGATAGCAAGAGCATTAGTTGAAGATCCAGCTTTTGTATTAGCAGATGAACCAACTGGAAATCTTGATAAAGAATCTGGATTAAAAATACTTAACATATTGAAAGAGCTCAATGATATTGGAAAAACAGTAATAATGATTACCCATAATCAAGAGCATGCAAAAATGTTCAAAAAGAAAATAGAACTTGTGGATGGAAAAATCGCTAAATATGAAGGTTAATAAATTAAAAACTAGGGATTTATTTTTTGTAGCTTTGTATGGAGTTAAAGCAAGAAGAGGTAGGGCTGCAATGACATCTATAGGAATTGGAATAGGAATAGCTGCTATTGTTGCCGTTACTGGTATATCCTCTTCAGGGAAAGCTGATTTATTAGCAACTCTTGAATCATTCGGAACTAATTTAATTAAAGCTTCACCACAAGCTGGTTTTTTTGGTAGTCAGGAAAGCTTACCAGTTGGCGTTGTTGGAATGGTTGAGAGAATAGGTCCTGTTGAAGAGGTTACCTCAACTTCTAGGGCAAATTTGCTTGTAAGACGAACAAATTTCATTTCGGAATATGAAGGTGGAGGAATTTCTACAGTTGTCACCAGCAATGAACTTCTTGAAGTAATTGGTGGAAATCTATCAGAGGGTAGGTTTATTGAGGGAGATTTATCTGACGTACCAGTAACAGTTTTGGGTGCAGTTTCTGCAGAAAGACTTGGCATTAAATCAATTTATCCACCAGCAAAAATATTAATTGATGACCAGTGGTTTGGAGTAATAGGGATTCTAGAAGAACTAACAATTCATCCCGATTTAGACAGGTCTGTTTTTATCGGATATGGTGTTGCAAAAACATTATTTGATATCGATTCTGAACCAACGACTTTATATCTCAGAGCTAATCCCGATTATGTTGAAGACGTTGTAGATGTTTTAGCACCTTCAATGAACCCTGAAAATCCAGATCAAGTTGAAGTTAGTAGACCATCGGATGCATTAGAAGCCCAACAAGCAGCTGAAGCAGCTTTTACTAATTTATTATTAGGACTTGGTTCAGTAGCTCTATTAGTTGGAGGCGTTGCCATTGCTAATGTTATGGTTATGTCAGTACTTGAAAGAAGAATGGAGATCGGAGTTAGGCGTTCACTTGGGGCAACAAGAAAAGAAATCAGATCACAGTTTTTGCTAGAAAGCATAATTTTATCTGGTATCGGTGGAATAGTTGGAGTTTTGCTTGGGGTTGGTATTACTTTCGGGTATACGAATTACACTAATATTGTGTTTTCTATTCCATTTTGGCAAATATTCGGTGCAGTTGTTTTAGCTTTAGTTATTGGTGCAATTTCAGGAATGTATCCAGCTATAAAAGCCTCGAAAATACAACCCGCAGAGGCTGTAAGAACATGAGGTATACATTATGTATTTTGTTAATAAGTGCTTGCACAATAGGTGGTGAGGAAACACAAGCTGTTGCAACTTTAGACACCTCACCTCAAAATGAAGTACTAGCTGAAGAAGTTAGTTTTGAAGAAGGCGTTTTATCTTTTGCACAGTGCATGAGAGAGGAGGGTATTGATTTTCCAGACCCAACATTTGATGCTGATGGAAATCCAAACTTTCAAGAATTTGATTTAGCATCTGAGAATCAAGAAAAATTTGAAGCAGCCTTTACAAATTGCGAAGACATTTTAAGAAATGCATTGCCAGATGAGTTTGATTTAGATCCTGAAGTAGAAGCAGCTCTAATTGATGCTTCATTAGAGTTTTCACAATGCATGCGAGATCAAGGAATTGATTTTCCAGATCCAGTTCCTGGAGAGTTTGGTTTTTTTGCATTTAGAGATGCAAACGTCGATTTTAATTCTCAAGAAGTTCAAGATGCATTTGAAATATGTCAACCTGAAAACCCACTTGAAAATTTAGATGATTAAATTCCAGAACCTAAAAATTGTGGTTCGCTAACTCCTATAGTTCTCCAACAAGGTTTTTCAAAGCACAAAGTTTTTTCAAAAACCCAAGTTAAAACTAAATATGAATTATTTTGATTAACAAAATTTACTTCATAATGTATATTTTCATCATTTTCGTAAACAACTTTGTACGAATAATCTTTTAAATCAATAATTAAGTCATACGGTTCAGAAGTTAGCATCATTGCAAATCTTTCTTTCGGTCCTGTAATAGCTTGATTATTAGGATGTGCAAAATTCCATATTATATCTAAAGATTTATCTGGATTACCTGAAAAAGATTTATACGCCTCTAATATTTGAATTAAAATATCTTCACTGTCTAATGAAACTGTTAAAGCTTCAGTGATTGTTGTTTGTGAGATTTCACCGTTTACTTCTACAGAAGCATTACTTGTACTACAGGATATTAGAAAAAATAAGAAAAAAAGCTTTTTAGCCACCTAAGACAAGAGAATAAACTAAGTAAACATGAAGAAAAAAAGCAATGACTAGAAAGCCAAAAAAAGAACGTTTTTCAATTTTATTCACAAACAAATGTTAGCAATTAAATAAGTAATAGATAAATCTAGATACTATTTATTAGCTTTTTCGTAAGCTTGTCCGTACAAAATAAGAGTAGGAGCCCAAAGACCTACATAAATTGCTAAATGTGAATCTTCTAATACGATATAAATAAGCACAGAAGCTATAACTGAAACCATGCTTGCATACAATCCAAGTTTTGACATAATAATCCTTCCATTAATATTATAGACCATTGAAACTGTTAAAATAAGAATGTGTTAGAAACAATATTTGATAATCCTTTTTTAATAATCTTATTATTTCCTGTAGTTACACTTTCAGTTTTTGTTATTGGGTTAGTGAAAATTGATATAAAAGATTTGAGTGAAAAGAAAAAAAACTCTGATCTTTAAATCTGTCTTAAAAAAAAGTTAAGTTATATTTTATGGATAAAGAAGCTCTTTCAAAATTAGATGAAAAATCATTATTTGAGTTACAAAATACTATTGCTGAAGTTATAAAAGCTAAAAACCTTGAAAATGGAGATATAGAAACAATAATTGATGAAGCATTCAATGTTGCATTTCCAAAATTTGATGGTGTAGGACTTAATCCGTGGATTGAAGGTGCACTCCTTGTTTGTCCTGGAGCTAGAATTGATAAATCACAAGTTAAGCATGTTTGTAAATTTATTGTTGTAGCTGATGAATGGTCTTGGGAATCATCAAATATGATAAGTGATGTAATTAGAAGAGATCAATCATCCAATAAATTTAAACAACACTCTATAACGCTAATTTCTCCTTATGAAGGTATGAAAGTAGAAGTTGTTTCACAAAAATCCCAAAATGGTAAGCATCTTGTAGAAAATGTTGAGTCCTTTATATTTTCTAACGGAAAATTAGAGAAAACCATGACTAAATCGTCACGATCAAGAGATCATTAAATTAGAATTAAAGCAATACTTAAAAATCCAGCAAATCCAGCAATATCGGTAATTAATGTTAAGAAAATATTAGATGCTAATGCCGGATCTAACCCAAGTTTTCTAAGCAGTAAAGGTATTGAAGAACCAAAAAGATTTCCTATTAGTATATTTGCAAAGATTGAAATACTAAGTGCTGCAGCATAGTTTGATAGGCCAATAAAGCTAAGAACTAAAAATGACATAGACCCAATTAAAAGACCATTAAACATTCCAATGGTTGACTGTTTTCTGATGACATCAAAAACCCTAGCTTCAGATACATCATTTCTAGCAAGAGCTCTGATAACTATTGCTAAAGATTGTGAACCAGAGTTACCACCAACCAAAGCTACGACAGGCATTAACGCAGCTAATTTTGCATCATTTGCAATTGTCGATTCAAATTGAGAAATTAAAAATGAAACAAAAAACGCAAGACCCATATTTATAGCAATCCAAGGCAATCTTAACTTTATTGATTTTTGTACCGGAGTAAAGATTGTTTCTTCAGCACCAGCACCAAAAGATTGAGAAAAGTCTTCGGCAATTTCATGTTGTAACACATCTAAAGCAGAACTAATTGTTGCTTGACCAATTAATTTATTTTCTTCGTCCACAACCGGCAGTGCTAAAAGTTCATATTGTTTGATTAAAGATGCTGCAAATTCTTGATCATCAGTAGGTTTAATGGAAATAGGGTTTGTTATCATTACTTTTTCAACTAATTCATTATCTTGTGCAAACACCATTTCTCTAAAAGAAACCACACCTTCCAAAATATTTTCAGAGTTGATAATGTAAACATAGAAAAAGTTTTCAATATTTTTATGGAGTTCTTTGAGTTCTTTTAAAGCTTTTTTTACAGTAAGGCCAGTTTTAATAGTTGGGACTTCTTCTGACATAAGTCTTCCAACTGAATCTTTTGGCCAAGATAGTCTTTTGTTTATATCTTTCTGTGTTTCTTTGTCTAATAGACTGAGTAATTCCTCAGCTTCATCATAAGTACTTTTTTCAAACACATAAACTATATCTTCAACAACCATTTCCTTAAAAAGCGATTCCACATGGTCTGATTCTAAAATTTTTGAAATTTCAATAATTGCTCTTGGTCTTAAATATTCAAATACACCAACTGCTTGTTGTTTTTTAAGGTTTTTCAACAACTTACCAGCTTCTTCTGGTTCAAATTCTTCTAGAACGTCAGCACAATCAAAGGGATCTTCAATTGCTAATTTGTTCCAAGTTTTTTTATTATCTAATAAAAACTGAAATGCAATTTCGGGTTCTGTCCTAGAAAGCTCTCTAAGTTCTTTACCAGTTATAGTATTGACATTTAGCTCGTTCATAGTTCACCCTTGTTTACTTTACTAAAGTTACTTTTTGAAGAAAAGAAATTATTTTAGGTGCTTTTTATGCCAGTCAATTATAAAATTAAATCTTTGTTCTCTGTGTTTTGGACTTCCTGATCTTGACAACTCATGACCTTCACCAGGGAATCGAACCATTGCAGTTGACACACTATTCCTTTTTAACTGGGAAAAGAGCTGTTCAGCTTGTTCAATTGGACATCTAAAGTCGTTTTCTGAATGAATTATTAATGTTGGAGTTTTTATTTTATTAGCATAAGTAATAGGACTCTTCTTAAGATAAAAATTTCTATTTTTATCAAGCTCTGTTCCTAAATACATTTCTGGAAAACCAATCCCAATATCAGAAGTTCCAACCATTGTCTCCCAATTAATGAGCGCTCTTTCAACAATTGCAGATTGAAATTTTTTATTGTAATGTCCAATTATCCATGAAGTCATAAAACCACCATATGATCCACCCATAATTCCAAACTTCTTGTTTTTGATTTTTAATTTTTTTACCATGTAATCAAATGAAGTTAATACATCATGAGTATCGGTAACACCCCATTTGTTATTACAAACATCTTTTAACCATTTTGTCCCTCTGCCGGTTGAACCTCTTGGGTTGGTAAATATTACGTTGAACCCAGCACTTGCATAAACTTGAAATTCATCAAAAAATCCAAAACCGTACTGTGATGCTGGACCACCATGAATATTGAGTAGAGTAGGGTTATTAGGATTTACAAGAACTCCCCATGCATCTACTTTTGATTGTTTGGTGTCAACCCTCTCATAAACATATTTATGTAGTTTTACATTATTTTTAAACCAACTATTAGATAATGAAATTTGATCTACTGTATCTCCAACTTCATAAATTTCACCTGGACAAGTAGGTTTTTCAATAATACACAAAAGTTTTTCATCGTATACAAAATCTTTACATACAGCTTCTTCGTTATATAAAACCTCTATATTTCTTAGATCTTTTGATTTTGCTACACAAACTTTTCCAGAATCTTCAAAAGTAAAATAAAGTTCACCGTTGAAGCTTTTTATGTCTACAACTGTTCTATCTAAATTTGTAAATAGTTTTTTTACTTTTGAGTTTTCAAATTTATATATGGATACTGCTTCAGGCCAATCCATATAATTCTTTAAGCCAACAGTTAGCAATTCATTATTATGATTTAACAATTTCCCAAAGCTTCCGCCTTTAAATATTGCTTCAAACTTTTTACCTTTTACTTGAAGAACATCATCTTCGAGTTCTGTTCCTTTTTTATTGTGTTTTGATGATAGAAAATAGTAAGTATTTTTAATTTTTACTACCGACTGTATTGATAAGTAGTCAGTCTTTTCAGTATCAGCTATAGTTTTTACAGTTTTACTTTTGATGTTTACTTCTAGAAGTTGGCTTTTTTTATTAAAAATATCCCCAATATTGTCATATCTAAAAGGTAATTTCTCAATATATTTGGGTTCAGATTCCTTTTCTTTAATTTCTTTATATTTGGAGTTCCAATTTTCTACAACTACAAAAATATTTTCATCATCTACCCAAGCAAAATTTGTTATTGGATCACTTGAAATAAACACATCTTTTGACTTATCGGAGGAGTGTTTTTGAAAAACAATCCTAAACTTGTTATCTTTTTTGTTTTTATCTAAATTACTTTCTAAAAATACAACATCTCCTAGAGTATTCACTTTTGTACTTGAAAACGAAAGTTCTTCACCAGATTTAAAAACATCCCATCGATTATCTTTTCTATGCCATATCTCACTTTTATATCTGTTTTTCTCAAAGTCCATTTTCGTTGAAGTTACAAACAAATGATCATTTGATGATTGTAATTGTGAAAGTTTTGTGAAAAGATTTAGTTGATTTGGTTTCATGAATTGATACTAAAACTACATTAAATTAATGCAAGTTCAATTATTTTGTTTTCTAAAAGTTAAAACATTTCCAAATGGATCAGTCACATCAATTACTTGCATCCCATCAGCAGTATCAGCTATATCACTGACTAAAGCACTATTTTTCTTCAAATTTGTTTGTAAAGAAACAATATCTTCAATAGAAAATGAAAAATCAATACTTCCACCAGGTTTACGTGTACCACCTCCCTGACCGGGTATATAAAGACCAAACTGAACTTTCTCCTGCTGTAAAGTTAGCCAACCAAATTCATCAGCCCTAAAAACTAAACTAAATCCTAAGACATCTACGTAAAACTCAATAGCTTTATCTAAATCTAAAACAGGTATTTTAAAACCTACAATTTTCATTTTTTTATCCTATCAAAGATTAAACATCCAATCAAAGTTGAAGTAATTGCAACCAAAAATGTATTTAAGTCAGCAAGTCCATAAATATCGGTTGGTATGAAAAGACCTCCTGGATTAACTTCAACATCAACAAATAAAAACCTATAAAAGAATGTTGATACTGCACCAAGCACAAAAATAATCAAAAATGATTTTGAGGTTAGTGATTTTTTAAACTGAAAGAAAGTTGGTACAACTATTAAAGCCGTAAATAAATCAGCTAATAGAAATAATGTAAAAATGTTTTCGACTCTTGTTGAAAAGAATACAGCAGCGGTTGTCAAAATAATTGTTAATAATTGACCAGTTTTTTTATTTGATTCAAAAATATCTATTGTTAGAGTTGCAGCAATCGCATTCTGTAGAGTATCAACACTTGAAAGAACAAGTAGGGTTGCAAGTATTAAAAAGATTGAAGAAAATACTGGGTCAAATTCAAATTGCTGAACAAAACTAAGTGATGGATTTTCTAAACCCATACCCGCACCAACAGTGCCAAAGAACCCTAAAAAGTAAATTGTTACAAAACAAAGTAAGCCAGCAAAAATTGATGACTTTTTTATAACGGAACTATTTTTTGCAGAAAAAGTTCTTTGCCAATAACCCTGTGAGAATATTTCAGCTCCGGTAACCGCTATTATTACAGCTAATGCAGATTTAAAGCTAAAAAAAGTAAATTCATTGAAGCCGCCTAATGAAGCATTATCCATAATTTCTGAATATTCGTAACTTTTTAAAAGTGTAAAAATTAAATATGATAGCAATCCAACTATTGCTACTCCTTGAATACGATCTGTTATTAACGAAGCTTTAAATCCAGATTTAAATAAATACAAAAGGCTCCCAAATGCAATAAGCACAACTACTTCTATTCCAAATTCTGGATACAAAACTGGAAAAACTATATAGATTGAAGCGAGTTCAGCAATTAGAAAAGTAAACATATAAACGCTAGCTAATCCAGAAACCAGTTTTTGTGCGCCAATACCAAATTTACTTCTAAGAAACTCTGGCAAAGTCGTACCTTCGGTTATTAAATTTGCAATCTTTGGACCAAAGAAATAGAGAAGTAAAAATGGTGTTGCTGCTGAGATTGCATAACCTAATACATCAAATCCAAGTCCATACCATCCAACTTCAGCTGGGGAAGTTAATATCCACAAACCCATACCGCTCGCAAAAAAACTCAAAGTTAAGGTTGTTGTACCCTGTATTTTTTCAGTTTTAAAATAGCTTTTATCAGATGAGACTAAATTTTTTGTGATAAAAAAGAAAAATACAATTATTAAAAAAACATAAATATTTGGATTCATAAAACTCCTAAATTTAAGAGAAAAAGTTGAGATTTCCTTTGCCAGCATTATCTAGCAAGTGTAACGGTCGGATTAACCCTCTCAGCCTTAGCTCCCGTAGTTTAAAGTTTAGCTACAAATAATATTTTTAACTATTTTTTTAGAGCTTCCAATTCAGTTTTTACTAATTTTAAATCTTTCCAAGTTAACCATTTTGGTTTCCCTTTTTCTTTTGAAGGATTTCTTAATAAATAAGATGGATGAAAAATTGGCATAAATTTTCTACCATCTCTTTCAATCCATTTACCTCTAATTTTTGAAATGGGTTCTTTTATATGTAAATACGATTCAACAGCTGTTGAGCCAGCTAAAACAATTATTCTTGGGTTGATTAAGTTTATTTGCTGATTTAGCCAAGATGAGCAACTTTGAATTTCTTCATTTAGAGGCTTTCTATTATTAGGGGGTCTACACTTTACAATATTTGATATATAACAATCTTTATTTGTATCAATTCCAACCGATTGGAAAGCAGCATCAAGAAGTTTACCTGCTCGACCCACAAAAGCTAGTCCTTCAATATCCTCATTATGTCCAGGTCCTTCTCCAATAACAAAAATTTTTGTATTTGGATTACCTCTACCAAAAACTACATTCGTTCTAGTTTTTGATAAATTACATTGTTTACAATCTAGACAGACTTTTTTTAATTTTTCAAAATCAAGAATTTTGTTCATCAAATAGATGATAACTAAAGATCTGTAAAAATGAGAAAACCCTTGAAAACTCCGCAATCTGTTGCCAGATTTCCTGCTTCAAGGGTTATCTCTTTTTTACTTCTTAAAAAGATTGTCTATAAAGATTTTCTTCTTAAAAAGTAATATAAATTTACAATAAAAAAATTTAAAATGCAAAAAAATTATTAAAAATTTTTCCCACTCTTTAACTTTTTTGACACAACATTAAAAATAAAAATTATTATTAAGATACCTAAAAGTGCACTTAATACAGTAGATATAAAATTATTGTTTATTCCATCTATTCCGTAGTCATCTAAAAACAAAACAACACCACTTGTTGATTCAAAACCGAAAGCTTCTGAAACTGACTCCAACCCATCTGGTGAGCTATATGCAAAGGGTGTTAATAAGCTAAGTAATAAAATTATAAAAATTAGAAATCCATATATTGATGCACCAGAATTTTTTGAATTTCTCTTTTCATCAGCAGCAAAGATTAAATCGGAACGTACTTTTAACAGCAATGAAATTATTAATACTGTAATAATCCCTTCTCCAATGCCTATTAAAAAATGTGTTGAAATCATTGCAATTAAAACACTACCAATAGGCACAGATACAGTGCCACCTATTGCATATTCTAAAGTAAAAGCAATTGAAGAAAATACAACAGAAATTACACCAGCAACAAAGCTTACAGACAGTAAAGATGTCCTGGTATTGCCGATTAACTTTATCCAGTTTTTCACTACAAACCAGCTAATCAAAGTTGTTACTATTGCCATGTTTAGCACATTAATTCCTAGTGCACTCAGTCCTCCATCAGCAAACAACAATGACTGAATTATTACAACTACCGACAAACAAATTAATCCTAAACTTGGCCCTAGAACAATTACCGCAAGTGCTCCACCTAATAAATGACCGCTTGTACCTGCAGCTACTGGAAAGTTAATCATTTGTAAAACAAAAATCAAGGCTGACATCATACCAGTCAAAGCAATAAACTTATCTGCAACTAAATTCTTGGCTGATCTTACATATGCCCAGAGAGTACTAATACTCAACAGTCCTGTTGCTGCTGAAACTGGAGCATTAATAAAACCATCTGGTACATGCATATGTGTATTATAAAAGAGCTAAATCTTATTGCAATAGATTTGCAATAAGATTTTTATATTATTTCTTGAATTTTTAACCAGTTATAGATTTCACTTAATACGAAAGGTCTTGTGTCCTGATTCAATATTTCATGAAAAGAGTTTTCAACTTTTATAAAAGTGACATTATTAAGTTTTTTAATTTCATCACATCCAGAAATTGGAACTATAGCATCATTTTCACCGTGTAAAACTATGGTCGGAGTATCTAATTTTTCAATATTTTCATTTACAAAAGTTTGTGCTTTATTTATCTCATTACCAAAATTTACCGTCAAACTCCTAAACACTAAAGGATCTTTAAAGTAATTCTCTACAACTTGGGGGTCAGTAGAAATATTTTTCTTTGTTACAGGTGAAGGAGCGCGTAATTTTGGAGCAATTTTTGCAAGAGTTCCTGACAGGTTTTTTATAAATTTTGGATAATTATCAGCAAAATGAGGAGCTGAAAGTATTAGATAGTCTGGTTTTATATTTCCACTCAATACCGCAGATAATGTAACTAAACAACCATAGGAATGTGCAAAAACAATTTTCTTTTCAACACTATCTAATAATTTAAAGCCTTCTTTTATAGCTTCATAATTTTCATTCCAAGACTCAATGTGTCCTTTATATTTGATGTCTCCGTGACCCGGTAGATTGATTGAAAAAGCTTGAATACCTAAGTTATTTAACCAATTTACATTGTCTTGATGTCTTCCTTTATGCTCAAACAAACCATGAACAACCAAAGCTCCAGAATTAGTCACAACATCCTCTTTTCTTTATTAAATTAATATTAATGAATATTGATTTCATAAAAGTTCCGTTTACGAATAATCCATCTATGCAAATTTATAATGGTGAAATATTTAATAAAAATCCAGATCAAAATTACATTAAAGAAAAATTAATTCAGCATAAAAGATATAAAAAAGATTTATATGGAGAGAATAGTGAATTTAAAAAACATAATTTATTAGATGCTGTAAAAGATAAATTGGAAATTGATAATAGTTCTTCATTTTTTGATATAGCTATGGGATTAGAAGAAGATATTGCAGTGCTTTACAAAGGAATCTTGGTATCAATACACTTTTCTTTTCCAAGTGGCTGGATACCAAGCTCTGGCATAGGGAAAGATTTCAAAGGACTCCATTACCCAGTTGCAGATAATGACAAATTGCTTGATGGAAGTAAAAAATTAACTGAATATATGAATAAACGCACAATAAGACGTTGGGTTTGGAATGTAACAACAATTGAAGGACTAAGTAATCATCCTTTAGTGAATAGGCCAAAAGAAATTCAATTTGAAAACTTATATTTTAGGTTAGAAACACAAATTTCAACTCCTATAAATTTAGATTCAAGTTTATTTCTTGTAAAAGTTCAAGTTGTTCCTCTTCAAAAAGTTTGGAATGATATTATGTTGGAAAGTATAAATTCTATGAGTGAAAATGTACTTCAATATAAAAAACTTAAAGAAATTAAAAACTATTTAAACATGGTTGCAAAATGAAAAAAGTATATATTGCCGGTCCACTTTTTGACGATCATGAAAGAGAATATTTAGAAAAGATTGCCACAACTTTAGAGAAAATTGGCTATCAAACTTTTTTACCTCATAGAGATGCAGGATTAGTTGAAGGTGAGTTTACTCACTCTAAAAAAACAGAAATATTCGATATCGATATAGAAGCTTTAAACGAAGCTGATATTTTAGTTGCACTTCTTACTGGTAGAGATGTTGACTCTGGGACAGCTGCAGAAGTTGGAATTGCTTATGCGCAAAGTAAAACATTAATTGGTGTTAATGCAAATAACATAAAAATTATAAATAATTTTGTCTGGGGGCTGTTCGATTATGGCAATAGAATTGTTAATAATATTGATGAATTAGAGGATGTTTTAAATGAAAAATAGATTTGTAAATATTTTTATAGTTTTCTTTTTTTCTGGAACTATAGCAAATTTATTTTTTCGATTATTAGACTTTACAATCTTCCGAAGTTCAGACTTTAAAATGCAAGACTGGAGTTACGGAAATATAGCTACCTTAGGCTTTGCAATAATAATGACTTATATTTGGATAAATAAAAATAAAAATTAATCGTTAATTTTTTTCTTAAAATCTTCTAAGTCATTTTTAGCTGCTTCAACTTGTTCCAATGAGATTTCTTGATCGCCGCTTATAGAACAGTTTGTATTACTTTTATACAAAGCATTTACTCTGGAATATACTTTTAAACGTACCTCCAGATAATTTAAATATATTTCCTGATAATTCCAATTTTTATCTATATTTTCAAAAAAATAATCTTTATCCTCGTCAATATTACTTGGAGAAATGTTATCAATGAAATTATTTAGTTCAAAGCTTGTATTGAATAATTCGTTTGATAAATTTGTATACTCTAGTTCCAATTTTTCGCACTCATCAAGTTCTATAAAAGAAGTTGTAGTTATTTCATTATTTGCACTAGAACTTGGGGACACCGAGCAATTTATAAAAACTACCATTAATACAATTATTTTTTTCATAACTTGTACTAATTATATGTATTCTTACGTTCCTTAAAAATTAAAAATAAAATAATAGAAGTAGAGATTGTAGTCAAAGTATTAGTTGTTAAAATTGGTAAATCATTTAAGAAATATCCGTAAACTAACCAAGATACAGAACCTAGGAATAAAAACAAATAAGTTATAAGCGATAAACCTCTAACATCTCGTGTTTTAATTGTTTTAATAGCTTGTGGTAAAAAGGAAAAAGCTGTAAAAAAAGCAGCAAAGTAGCCTATGATCACAAAATTCATTCTTACAGTCTATCAAGTTAAATAATATTGATTGAGATAAAATTACTTGTGGGCCTAGTTAGATTTGAACTAACGACCTCATCCTTATCAGGGATGCGCTCTAACCAGGCTGAGCTATAGGCCCATTCGTCTAATTAACATTAGTCTAATAATTGAAATATTTAAATTTTTTTTTCATTTACTCTTTAGATAAAGGCATAATATAAAAAGCGAGGGGATGTAGCTCAGCTGGAAGAGCACCTGCTTTGCAAGCAGGGGGTCGTGGGTTCAAATCCCATCATCTCCACAATAAGGTATTCTTTAAATATGGATAAAAAAGACTTAGAAAATCTATCCGAACAAGAATTGGCTGATCTCAAAGACTCAATTGATGAAGCTATTGAAAATAAAAGATATAAAAAATCTTACGCCAATACAAACACGAAAGGCATCGCTATTGCTTGGATTATCGTAGCCGTCTTAATATCACTCTATAGATACTTTTCAATGTAATGGAATACTTAATAGCATTATTCATCGGTTTAGTTATTTTTCGATTTTTGAGAAATTCAATCTCTTCTCTTGCAAGCATCCCTCCAGAAATAGACATTGAAGATGTCGTTGAAACTTCACAAGGATTTAGATGTAATGTGTGCGGAACAGAATTAACGATTAATAAATTGTCTGTTGTTGCAAATGAACCTCCAAAACATTGTAAAGAGGAGATGGAACCTTTAGATTAGTTGTAGTTTGTGGTCATTAAAAAACCACCACCAATTAATACCAGTCCACTCCATAAATACCATCTTGAAACTGAACCTGGTAACAGGGTTAAATAATTAAGAACTATTATTAAAACACCAATAATCATTAGAGATGACATTGTTACAACATACCACCTTGGAGAAGGTCCTTTTCCATCAGACATTTGATGAGAAAGTTTTTTTGATTGAGTAGCTCTATTGCTTTTTTTTCTCTTCTTAGATTCAGGCATATTTTAAACTTAGTATCACTCAGAATTTATTGAAACAACATTATTGTTGCTAAATCTTAATAATCCATCTCTTTCAAGACCCCTTAATGCTATTTCGAGATTGTTATTATCAATTTTTAGATCTTTCTTAAGAATTTTTTTATCAACATTATTATTTTGAATTAGATATCTGACAATCTGGCCTCTAATTTCTCTATTTGAACCTTTAAACTTCCCAACTTTCAACGTTTTACTCTTGACTATATATTTATTACAGGTTTCTTCTAGAGGACAAATACTGCACTGAGGATGCCTACTAGAGCAAATAGTGGAACCTAAATCCATCAATGCTTGATTTAAATCTCTAGAACTAATATTTTTTAATAAAATTTTCTGCAGTTCATTTATTGAATAATTTTCTAAATCAGTACCAAAAAATCTTTCAAATATTCTATTTATATTAGTATCTTTTGTTAACACCTTTTCACCATAAGCAAATGAAAGCAAAGCATTTTTTGTATACTCTCCAACCCCAGGCAGAATTTCAAAATCTGGGTAGAGATTATTAAAACCTTTCTCGTTAATTATTTTTGAAGCTTCAAATAACCTTCTAGCCCTATTGTTGTATCCAAGTCCAGACCACAGTTTTTGTACTTCAATATATTTTGATGAAGCCATATGCTTTGGTGTGGGGAAAGCTTTAATAAATTTTTTATAATATTGGTTTGCTCTTTCTAGTTGAGTTTGTTGAGCAATTACTTCTATTAGCAAAATCTTCCAAGGATCTTTAGTGTTTCTCCAGCTAAACTCTCTTTTATTCGATTTATACCATGAGAGAACTGTCTTTTTGAAAAACTTAGTTTTATCCTCCAAAGGTGAGCTCAACAAAACCTTCTGGATCAAGAAACTCTCCTTCTTTTGGAGTTTGACTACTTACTCGACCACTAGTATCACCACTTGCAGACGGCAACAATCCAGCTTCTTGTAGTATATTTGAAGCTTCTTGATAAGTAAATCCAATAACATTTGGAACTTCTATTTTTAATCCCAAAGACACAATTACTTGAATTACTTGGTCTAAAGTCGCAATTTCACCCCTACCGGGTAAGGTATGCGAAACTAAACCAACATCAACATTTTCAGAGTATTCTTCAATAATTTCATATTCGAAACCTAAGGTTTCAAGAATTTGTATTGCATCTTCTGGAGATTTTCTAGATAGATCACTAATTACAATCAAGCTTGGACCAGCAGAAATAACTAGATCTACTGTTGAATCAGGACCCATTTTTGTACCAGCAACTGGATTTTGAGAAATTACGAAACCCCTGGGAACAGTATCGTCATTTACTTCAAGAGTTTGACCAATTGTAAAGCCACTCTCTTCGATTACATAGATAGCTCTTTCTGTTTCAAGGTCTAATACATATGGAATTGGAAAAGCTTCAGGTCCTACAGATACAATAATTGTTACAAGTGTGTCAGGATTAGTAACTGTATTTGCTGGAGGCTGAGTTCTGATAACTGCACCAGAGGGAACAACAGGATCTGCTGCATTTTCAATACCAACTTTAAATCCTAGGTTTTGAAGATCTAACAATGCTTGTGCTTGTTCACTTCCTGTTAAATCTGGAATCTCAATAACTGTTGGAGCGCCTCCATCTGCGGGTAACCCTTCAAAGACTCTTCCTAAAGTCCAAATAGTTCCAGCTACCAGCGCAATTGAAATAATCAGAGCAGGCAAAGTAAATCTAAGTTTTATTTTAGGATTAGTTAAGTCAACAAGATTTTCCCTTGTTTGTTCAGCCTGAAGATTTTTTCTTTGCTGAAGCAAAGTTGCTCTTAAATCTTCAGCGGATCGGTATCTATCATAAGTTGCTTTTTCAAGAAGCTTCATTACAGCATTTTCAATTCCCTTTGGGATATCTCTTCTAAAAGATGAGAGTTTTTCAGGCTTATCAGTTAAATGCTTAGTTGCGGTCGCAATAGGTGAGTCACCAGAGAAAGGAGGTTTTCCAGCAATTAACTCATATAATACTGTCCCAAGTGAGTAAAGGTCAGATTCAATAGATACTGGTTTTCCTTGTGCTTGTTCTGGAGAAATGTAACTGGCTGTGCCTAAAATTGAACCTGTTTTTGTAATATCACTTTCTTCGTTTTGTAAAGAGACAATACCAAAATCTGTAACTTTTACTTTTCCATCAGGTGTAATCATTATATTTCCAGGTTTAATATCTCTGTGCACGAGACCTTTTAAGTGAGCAGCATGAAGACCGCTAGAAACTTGTGACCCAATAAATAAAATATCACTCAAACTAATAGTTCTATTTTTTGCAATTATAGAGGTAAGTGTATTTCCTTCAATATATTCCATAACGAAATAAGGCTCATCATCGATGCCCCAGTCAAAAATTTGGACAATATTTGGATGATTTAAGTTTGCAGCAGTTTGAGCTTCCCTTCTAAATCTTTCAACAAAAGTATCTTGATTAACATAGTTAGGCTTTAAGGTTTTAATTGCCACAAATCTTTTTAGTTGGGTATCTTTGGCTTTGTAAACAAACGCCATTCCTCCTTCACCGAGGACTTCTAATATTTCATACCTATCTTTTATTATTTGACCAATTTTCATTTTTAAACCATATTAATGATAATTGCCGATACATTATCTTTTGGTTGTTGTAATAACACTTCACTAATTAAAGTATCTGCACTTATTCCTTCTAGTAACTTCTTTTTTAGATATTCCTCTCCAAATTCATTGTATAAACCATCAGTACATAAGAACACAACACTTCCTTTACTTAATTTAAAATCTTTTCGTTGTATATCTAAATTTTTTTTTGTCCCAAGTGCTTGAAGCAAGACATTTTGAAATCCTGGAACATTTTCATCTTCTGTCAATTGTATAAGTTGTCTATTGGAGAGAACATAGCACCTAGAATCACCTACATGAGCAATCTTTAATACTCCATTGATATCAATCTCTATAGCAGTCATAGTTGTACCCATGCCTTCAGAATCAATATTATTTTTTTGATAATTCAAGATTTCTTCATTAGCTTTAACCACATAGTCTTCTATATTTTCAAAATCAAGGTTCATAACTTTTGCTGCAATAGAACTTGCAACCTCACCTTTTTTATGACCACCCATACCATCAAAAACACCAGCTTTAAAAGGTAGGCTACCTTTACCTGACTTCACGGGGTAGATTGAGTCCTCATTTTTCTTTCGTTTTGGACCACATACACTTTTTACTGACCAAACTAATTTAAAACTATTCATTCAACAATAATCTTAGTTGTGAAATGTATTTGTTTTCTTAGACTATATAAAGAACTAAAATATTGGGCGGGTGGTGAAACTGGGAGACACGCAGGATTCAGGTTTCTGTGAGCATTGCTCGTGAGGGTTCGAATCCCTCCTCGCCCACGGTAGAATTATGAAAAAAACATTTAGCTATTTATTGATTGCAATACTCGCAGGAGCCTTGTCTATATTTGTATCTAGTTACTATCAAAAATTTACTGAGCAACAAGAATTTAATAGTTTTCTAGAAAAAGCTGGACTTGTTTCATCTTTGCATAACGATGCGTCAGAAAAGTTTAAAACAGTTTTAGATTTTTCTGAGGTCAGTAGAGAAGATTTCGAATTGACATTAGATCAAATAATTACAAATTCAAAGGAGGCTTATAATTTAATAAACAACATTGACTCTAAAACTACTACAAAAGAACAAGAACTTCTTCACATAGCAACAATCCACTGGTTAAAAGGTATTGAATTATTTGAGGTCTCAATAATCTCATTAATCGATAATCCAAATTCAGAAAAAATACAAGAGTCTATCGCACAAAGTATTGCTGATTTTTCTGTCGGAGATAGAGCATATGATGAATTTTTATTTTTGATTAAGCAAAACTCATCAGATGAAGGAACTTTTTTACCTGTTTTATACACAATTGAATATGTAGGAATTGAAGATAACTCATATCGATTTGCTGACTTATTAGTAGATAAAGCACAGTCGGGTTCAGGGGGTTTGTTTTTAAGAAGAAACTTAGCAATTTCAGGAGCAGAATTTAAACCAAACCCATTAGCTCGTACTGAAGAAGGGTATTCGGTTCTTCAAAATGATAAAGTGGAACTTCAAATAGTGTTAACCAATGAAGGTAATGTAGATGCATATGATGTTGTTATATTAGTTTTAGTAACAGATGAATTTGGTGACACAGTTCACGAGCAACAAGCAAAAATAAACTCAATTGGACCACAAGAGAGTAGAATTTTTTATAGTGATGCAATTGATATTGAACCTGGTGTTGTACATGAGTGGTTTATCAAATTAGAAGAATTAGAAAAGGAAGAAAACTTAAATGACAACTTGTTTGAAGTATTTGGTTTCATTCCTCCAGAAAGTTAATTATGTTAGACCCTAATTTATTAAAAGAAAATATAGATTTATTAGAACTTAGCTTAACCAAGAGAAATTTAAAAATTGACCTATCTAAATTAGAAGAGCTTAACGAAGAAAGAAAATCTATTAGATTTGAAGCTGAACAAAAAAGAGCTGAACAAAAAGAGATCGGCAAACTAATTGCTTCAGCCTCTGTAGATGAAAAAGCAAAAATGTTAGAAAAAGCTGCAAGCTTAAGTGAAGAAGTTAAATCACTTTTTGATAAAGTTGAAGAAAAAGATCGAAGATTTTTTGATGAGTGGATAAAACTTCCGAATTTAATTTCTGATTCATCACCAGTTGGTAAAACGGATGAAGATAATTTAGAAATAAAAAAAGTTGGAAATATAAAAAAAATAGATAATCCTAAAGATCATTTACAAATTGCTGAAAAACTAGGGTTAATAGATGTCCAAAAAGCTGCAGATGTTTCAGGCTCAAGGTTTTCATATTTATTCGGAGATCTTGTAAAGATTGAATTTAGTTTAGTAAGTTGGGCATTAAACAAGTTATCCGATAAAGGGTTTATCCCAACAGTACCACCTGTTTTAGTAAGAGAAAAAGCACTTTATGGTACAGGCTTTTTTCCAGATGATGCTGAACAGGTATATCAAATACCAAATGATGACCTTTATCTTGTAGGTACTTCTGAAGTTCCACTAGCTGCATTAAAAAGTGATGAAATTTTATCATTAGAAAATCTTCCAATAAGATATGCAGGATTTTCAACTTGTTTTAGAAGAGAAGCAGGAACATATGGTAAAGACACTTCAGGTATATTTAGGGTTCACCAATTTGATAAAGTTGAGATGTTTTCATTTTGCGATCCTGAAAAATCAATTGAGGAACATGAATTTATTTTATCTGTCGAAGAAGAAATATTACAAGAGCTAGAAATACCATACAGGGTCGTGGATGTTTGTTCAGGAGATTTAGGAGCTTCTGCTTCTAAAAAGTATGATATTGAAGCTTGGATACCAAGTCAAAACACATACAGAGAGGTTACTTCGTGTTCAAACACTACCGACTATCAAGCTAGGAGATTAAATATTCGATCTAAAAAAGATGGAAACACTCAAATTATTCACACACTTAATGGTACTGCAATCGCTGTAGGCAGAATTCTTATTGCTTTAATCGAAAACAACCAGCAAGAAGACGGAACTGTAAAGTTTTCTGAGTCTCTTTCCAATATTTTGGGTATTGAAAAATTAAGCTAATAATAAACTAGCCACCATACTTAACCCTAAAGATACATATACCACCCTCGCAAAAAGAGCACTTTTCTTTAAAGTATTTTGCAAGCTCTCGCCCAAAAAAAGCCAAGCACCAACGCAGAATGGTAGTATCGCAAAATATACGAGTGCTCCTTGATTGCTGGTAATATTAAACGCAGTCAGACCTGACACTGCCATCACCACTCCTTTAGGGTTTATCCATTGAAATAAACATGCTTGAATAAAAGTAAATGGCTTTTCAATTTTTTCTTTACTAATAGAAGTAGTAGTGGTTGCAACTTTGAATGCTATATAAGTTATTACTGCATAACCAACATATTGTAGATAATCAAAAATTTTTATCGGAATAAATGAGAGTGCAAAACCACCAACAAAAAATAAAAATGTAAATCCTAGCCAAATACCTAGAAAATGTGGAATAGAAGCCTTTTTGCCAAATTTGAGAGAAGAAGCCATAAGCATAGAGTTATTAGGACCCGGTGTTATTGCAGTAACGAATGCAAAAATAAAAAACTCAAACATCAAGCAATTTTACTTGTTAAAAAAAGTTATCAGCGGAGAGGGTGGGATTCGAACCCACGGAGCCAAATGACTCACGACATTTCGAGTGTCGCGCACTAGACCGGACTATGCGACCTCTCCGAGTAATATGAATATTATGAAGTATAAATCTGATGAAGAAAAGATGGAAGTTGCGTTACTAGAATCTAAAAAGGCACTTGATTTAAATGAGATTCCAGTCGGAGCTGCAATCTTTGATGCAAATGATGAACTAATTTGTTCGAATCACAATAGACGAGAGGTTGATCAAAATCCTGTCGCACATGCTGAGATTTTAGTGTTACAAGAAGCAGCAAAAAAATTAGGAACCTGGAGACTCGAAGGCACCACCCTTGCTGTGACACTTGAACCAGATTCTATGTGCGCTGGTGCTATTGTGCTTTCAAGAATTAAGACATTAATTTATGCCGCTCCAAATTTAAAAGCTGGTGCTGCATATTCTTTATACAATATTCCTCAAGATCCTAGATTGAATCATTTTGTAGAGATTAAGGATAATATTCTTACACATGAATCTGAAGCTATATTATCCTCTTTCTTTGAAAGTAAGAGATAGCTACAATAGAATCTCAGACTTATACGGAGGGATCGCATAGTCTGGCCTAGTGCGCACGCTTGGAAAGCGTGTAAGGGTTCATCCCCTTCGAGGGTTCGAATCCCTCTCCCTCCGC
>Ga0208542_1000356_pt1 | contig 21479 bp, 19 predicted proteins | sample DEB08_DNA_3_FD_185495 | JGI IMG/M metagenome (GOLD analysis project Ga0208542, IMG submission 185495) | Aqueous microbial communities from the Delaware River and Bay under freshwater to marine salinity gradient to study organic matter... | ecosystem: Environmental > Aquatic > Marine > Coastal ... | reverse complement strand
CCAAATAATAAAGATGGTTTCTTTAGATCATAAGCATTTTGCCTTTTGAAAAACTATTTACAATAGACATTCGTGTAAGGAGTTTTAACACATGGCAGTTTCAGCTAAAAACTTTAGATTTATTTCGCCCGGAATTCGTATCGAAGAAATCGACCGTTCTCAGATCCCAGCAGACGATCCAGCAATTGGCGCTTGCGTAATTGGTAGATCAAGAAGAGGACCAGCTTTTACCCCAGTTGAGGTAAGAAGCTTTTCAGATTTTGTTTCAACTTTCGGTGAACCAGTAGCCGGTGGTAATGGTGGTGATGTTTGGAGAGAAGGTAATTACACTTCTCCAATGTATGCAACTTATGCTGCTCAGTCTTGGTTAAGAAACGGCGAAGCCCTAACTTTCGTTAGAACTCTAGGTGTTGAATCAGACAATAAAATAACTGGTGGCGAAGCTGGTTGGAAAGTTGGAACTGCTAACTTTAAAGCTGCATTTAATACTTCTGATAATAGTGGTGGCGCTTATGCCCTTGTTGTTGCCCCTTCTGGTACAATAGGTAGTTCTCACACTGCTTCTGTTGCTGCTGTTTGGTACTTAGAACAAGGTTCAATGTTCTTAAGCGGAACAACTGTTTCGGCTGGCCCAGCAGGAGCGGTTGGTACTCCACTAGCCTCATCTTCAATTATCTTACAGACAAGTGGCGCTAAATTCAAAGTAGGATTTCAATCAGGACAGAGCCTTCCTAGTGGAATATTTGAGTTTGACTTCAATAAGGGAAGTTCAACCTATGTAAGAAAAGTGTTTAACACCGACCCAACTCTACTTGGCAGAAATGGAACTTCAAATGGCGAAGTAAAATACTTCTTAGGTGAAACATTTGAGAATTCAGTTCCAACTACGGCGAGCTACTTTGCTGCTATCGTAGGTTTAGGAACTGGAACACTTGGAAGTCTTACTGATGTTGTTCAACATGATGTTCAAAAAGCAGCATTAGAATCATCCACATATGCTAAATCTGGTTGGTTTTTAAGCCAAGACCTTTCATCTGACACTAGCTCATGGAGCAGCACAGACCCAGCCTCCAACATTACTAATGGTAGAATTAAAAAACTATTCCGTTTTGTTGGTTTAGATTCCGGCGAATGGACTCAACAAAATCTAAAGATTTCTGTTTCCAACATCCGTGCGCCAGTTAATGAAGATGTTAATCCCTATGGTACATTTGATGTCGTTGTTAGAAGATTAAATGACTCAGACGATAACAAGCAAGTAGTTGAATCATTTAGCGGCTGTAATCTAAATCCAAATTCAGATGATTACATCCTCAACAAGATTGGTGACAAATACAACACTTTTGATGAATCATCAAATCGTGTTATTGAAAAAGGTGGCTACACCAACAGATCAAGATATATCCGTGTAGAAGTCAATCCCGAATTTGAGGCTGGCTTCCCATCTGATTATGCTGTGTTCGGTGTTACAGGTCCAACCAAGTTCGTTGATACTGTGTTTAATACAACATCACAATCGGGTTCAGGTGGTTTAGTTGGCGGCTTGGGCGATTACTTAGGCTCTAATAATCTTTCAGGACAAATTCTAAGCGGAACTATTGCTATGGGTGGATTCAGAATTGGATTCCCATCAGCAACGACCCGTACAAACACTTCTAATCTAGAAGATTTTAGAATGGCTCACTTTGGTGCCCTTCCAACACCAGACAAGAGTGATAACTTTAAAGCTGATACTCTTGATTTGGTCAGAATTAAACCTGTTAATGTCACCAACCAATATGACGCAGTTGCTAGTGAACTTGAATACCAATACATCACCTTCTTAGATAATGTTATTATTAATGGGGCTGTTGCTGGTGCTTCAACCTCTAGCCTTCAAGCTTCTGCTAGTGTTCTAGCTTATGACACAGGGTCAAGAAAGGGTGGTTATTCACTGTCCTCAACAGGTTCTTATCCATCTAATTTCAATTATGGTCCAAGCGGCGATGCTGCTTCTTACAAGGCAGTTCTAAATGCTGGTGCTGGTAATCTAACCACTCTATTCTTTGGTGGTACTGATGGTTGGGACATTACAAAATCTGATCCTCTAGCACAAAATGAAATTGCCACCAAAACCATAAATGATAGATTCTCTAGCTATGAGACATTTACATACTACAGAGCGATTGAAACAGTGGCAAACCCAGAGCAAGTCTCTTACAATGTTGTCTCAGTTCCAGGCTTAATTAATGAAAGCCTCACCAATCAATTGATTGCCAACACAGCAGAGAGAGCAGATGCCCTAGCAGTCTTTGACATTCCTTTTGGCTACATTCCAACACAGGAAAGACTTTATGCCGCGGCAAACAACTTTAATCTAGGCTCAAACTCAAATGGTGACATTAATCAAGCCATTAATGAGGTTAAAGATAGAAAGTACAACTCAAGCTATGCTGCTACTTACTATCCATGGGTTAAGATTCGCGATAGCATCAACTCCAAAGATGTTTGGGTTCCACCATCCATCGCTGCTCTAGGCGCAATGTCCTACACAGACCGCGTACAAGCCCCATGGTTCGCTCCTGCTGGCTTTAATCGTGGTGGACTATCTACTGGCGTCTCAGGGCTTCCAGTCGTCTCTACAGCCCTCAAGCTCTTCAAGGATGACAGAGATGATCTTTACGAAGTAGGCGTTAACCCAATCGCTACATTCCCAAATGAGGGTGTTGTGATCTTTGGTCAAAAGACTCTACAAGTAGAGAGATCGGCTCTAGATAGAATCAATGTTCGTAGATTGCTCATCTTCCTCAAGAGAGGCATTTCTATCATTTCTAATCGCATCCTCTTTGAGCCAAATGTTCCAGACACTTGGGATAACTTCAAGAGACAAGCCATTCCATTCTTAACCGATGTTAAGACTCGTTATGGTCTAACCGATTACAAGCTGGTTCTAGATGAAACAACAACAACTCCAGATCTAATCGATCAAAACATTCTTTATGCTAAGTTGTTCATCAAGCCAGCCAGAGCAATCGAATACATCGCTCTAGACTTCATCATTACAAATACTGGAGCTTCTTTTGATGACTAATTTCAACAAAGACTATTTAAGTTTAGGAGATAAAAAATAAATGGCTACAGCAATTCCAGTATGGGCAAATCCAATAACCGAACCAAAAAGAAAGTATAAGTTTATTCTTAACATCGCTGGTATACCTGCTTATGTTGTTAAGACAACTGATAGACCAACAGTTACAGTTGGAGAAACAAAGCATGAATTCTTAGTTCATGATTTCAAATTCCCTGGTCGTGTAACTTGGAATGACATAAACATTTCTTTAGTTGATCCAATTGATCCCGATGTTTCTAGAAAGTTACTTCAGTTCGTTAAAAATGCTGGTTATGTTTACCCTGGTGATTTTAGTCCATCTCCTTCAGATCCCAATTATCTTAGAAAGACTCCTGGGAAAGCAAACTTCATTGATCAAATTGGCCAAGTAACTATCGACACTCTAAACTCTGCTGGTCAAACTATTGAGTCTTGGAAACTAAATAATGCTTGGGTTAAGTCTGTTACCTACAACCAAATGAGCTACAGCGATGAGGCGTTAATAGAGCTTCAGCTTTCAATTACTTATGACTGGGCTGAACTAGATTCATTTACTCCTGCTGAATAATTTAGTTTTCAACTATTTATTTTATGAGTCTATCAGAGAAATTAAAATCATTTGGTTCAACTACTTTAGGGAATGTTACAAAATACTCCCTATTTAATGGTCAATCACAATTATTTGATCAAGATTTATTTTTAAATGCTCAACAAAAGTTTAGATTTGTAGTTCTAATAGATGACATTCCAACAGCTTACATCAGTCAAATAGACAGACCTTCTTACACAATAGATACTCAACCGCACATTCTTTTAGACCATGTAATTCAATATCCCGTAAGAGTGAAATGGGATCCTATCTCTTTTACAATTAAAGAGATCTATGGTGGTAAAACAGTTGGTTCTGTCGGTTCTAATCTAATGGCAAAGCTTTTAGCTAATTCTTATTATTATCCAGATAATGTTAGTACAAGTCAAGATCTAGGTGTCCTAACATCATTCATTAATCCAATAAATAATGCTAGAGAAGCCGCCTTTGGTACAAAGAATCTATCTAAACAAAATCTAAATGGAGCCCTTGGTCTTTTAAAGATTGTCTCTCTGAAGCCAGACGGTTCTATTTTTGAGACATGGACAATTTACAATGGTATGATTACCTCTGTTAAGTTCAGCAACAACTCTTATTCAGAAGAGGGCTTAACAGATGTTACAGTTACGGTAAACTATGATTGGGCAAAACTTCAACTAGGCTCAACATAATAAGAGGTTAAAATGAGAAATAACGAGGGCAGAACACAAATCCCTCCTGAACTCCTAGAACAATTTATGAAACAACAAGAGGAGAAGATTGTTGGTCAAGCGGTTCAACAACCGGCAATGGCACCACCAGTCCAGCAAGGAGGCTATCAAGTTCCTACAGACTTTGTAGATTTACCATCCGAGGGTAGATTTTATCCTGTTGGTCATCCTTGGCATAATAAGCAAAGGGTAGAAGTTAGATTTATGACTACCAAAGAAGAAGACATTCTATCATCTCAGGCTCTAGCTAAAGCTGGTGTTCTTTTGGATAGATTGATTCAAAGCATTTGTGTTGATAGAATTGATCCTTCTACTGTTTTACCAGGAGATAGAAATGCTATCCTTATTAATGCTAGAAAGAATGCTTATGGCAGTGACTATTCTTTTTCTTTAGTTTGTACAAATTGTGTTGAACCTTATGAACACACAATTGATTTATCTACAATAAAAAATGTTGAGATTGATTGGAATTCTATTACCGAGAATGGTACAGTTATAGTAGAATTACCCACAAACAAAGCAACGGTGGAATTTAAAATCCTAACTCAAGCCGACTTGGACAAAATAAATAATCAAATCGAAATCAAAAAGAAACACGGATTAGAAGTTTCAGAAACCTTTGAATTACATAGATCACTTATTCAGAGAATAAACGGAAACAATAACATGGATTTTATGAATTCCTTTATTTCTCAGATGCTTCTTAAGGATTCTAAATTCCTTAAAAAGAAATATGGCGAATTTAGACCAGACATAGATTTTACATTTACTCACACTTGTGAACATTGCGACCACAAGAATGAAGGAGGTGTCCCTATTGGGACAAACTTTTTTTGGTCTGCTGAATAGTGATTACATTAATGTAATTTATGAACAGATTTTTTTAATGATAATGAAATCAAATTTGACTTTCTCGGAGATTTATTCTTTCCCAGTCTCCCTAAGAAGATGGTTTGTTGAAAAAATCGTTCAAATCAACAAGTTACAAAATGAATAAACCTTCTAATTATAGGGAGGAATTTTATTTATGAGTGCCGAGATTTTTACAAATATAGCTGAACGAATTAATAATGGGCAAATCAGAGATGTTGGAATTCTCCAAGCCCAACCTGGTTATAGAGGTTTAAGTCAGGCTCAGAAAAAAATACTATTAACACTATTACAAACACGATCTAATGTCAGGAATGCTGCTGAAAAATCCTCAGCCGGTTTTGACGAATTTGTACCCGCCACTCTAGATTCTATTGGACTACTAATCGGCGGGTGGTCACAGTTAGAAATAGCGATTGGAGGAACAGCCAAAGGCTTTGGAGATCTGGTTAAAGATCTTAGGAAAACCGATAAAGGTTCAAGAGATGTCGGCAAATCAATTGGAGATTTTCTTGTAAAAACACTCAATAACTTAACCAATGTTCTTTCAAACACTATAACTAAAATAGAAGGTTATAGAATTGGCCTTGAAAAAGCCGGTGTTATTGAATCAAGAAAATTTCTTTTAAGTTTAAGAGAACAACAAGATCAATTGTTAGAGTATGGAATCACCATGGATAAGTTAACAACTACCGTTGGTGAGTTCCGTACTGATTTAGCTAGTTTAGTTGATAAACAATTTCCATCTCAGGAAAAACAATTAATAAAAATAGCCGCTGTAAATGATAGATTTGGCATAGGACTACAGACATCTACGAGCTTTTTAAATATAATGGACACCCAGTTCCAAATGTCTTCCAACTCCGCAGAGGATTTTAATAATAAGTTATTAAACTTCGCAAAACAAACTGGTCAACCGTTTAATAAGATTTTTAGTCAATTTACACAAAGTGTTTCTGCTTTTAATGTTGAAATGGACCCAAACAAAGCCCTTCAAAAGTTTACAGTGTTTCAACAAATGGCTCGTAGACTAGGAAAAGACATTTCTACACTTACTGATTTAACTGATAAGTTTGATACAATTGAAGGTGGCATGGAGTTTGGTGGTAACTTAAACATGCTTCTTTCAAATTTAGGTGGCTCTTTTAATGCCGTAGAGGCAACTCTAATGGAACAACCAGAAAGAATGGAATATATTGCTAATCAGGTAGCTGAAGTTGGTGATAAAATTCGTGGAATGTCCGATCTAGGCCAAAGAGCAATTTTAAAACAATTAGCTCAAACTCTTGGTGTTGATGTTGCGATGGTTAGATCTTTAATAGACAAAGATAAAGGAGCAGACATTAGCAGGTTTCTTCAGGGAACAACAGATTTATCAGCCATGAGGGAGGATGACATTCAAAAGCTGGCTGGCAGCATGACATCAAGAGCTGACATGCTTAAACAAGAAAATGACATGTTGATAGGGAAAGTTACAGTTGCCGCAGAAAAAACGGCACACAGTGTTCAAGAGTTGAATAGGTCTATTAATAGAACAATTATAGATTTACTTGGCGAATCCGGTGCTTTAAATAATTTAATAAAAAACACTTTGGGGGCCGCCGAGGAGAATGCGAAAGAATTTAAGACAGCTTTGGACAAAAGTCATGGTGAACTTGTAGCCCAATTAAAAAGTGTAACATTCAAAGGTGAAGTGGCAATAAAAACAGATGGCACGGCTGGTGGTGGTAGTGTTCCCATTACGGGCTCCGCCGCAGGAGGCGGAGCCGTCGTCGGTTTGAATGGGCAAGGAACAAAACCAAGCTAAACAAAAATAAACAGGACTTACAATTAAATGAATGATCAAAAAATAAAATCTCTAAAACAAACCCTAGAAGAAGATCCTAAATTAGCTTACTCTTCCAATGAAGAAAGAGAACTTAGATTAAAGTATCCCTTCTCAAATGTTTTTATTGATTTTCCAACAACAGGTTATTCTGTCAGCTTTCCTGCTTACATGAAGGGCCTACAAGATAGTTTTAATCCTTCTTTCAATGCGGTTGATGTCTTCGGTCGTGTTGATTCAATCCCAGTTTATCAATCTACAAAAAGATCAATTAACTTTACTTTAACAATGCCAGCTTACAATGAAAGCCATGCTAAAGAAATTCTTAGAGACATCAACACTATTGTAAAGAATCTTTACCCTTCTTATGTTGTTCCAAAGCTTTACACAAAAAGCGGAACTAGAATTATCAACTCTCCACCTCTTGTTAGAGTAAAATTTGCTAACCTTATTTGTGATTACACAAATCCATCTAGAGGTCTTTTAGGTTATGTTAATGGCTCTGTTAACATAAGCCACGGAATAGACACAAACGGTATGTTCTTGATAGAAAATGGTGGAGATGGAGTTATCTTTGCTAAAACTTATGAGATGGCTTTTAACCTAACTGTCCTACACGAAGACACTCCTGGGTTTGACGAGAATGGAAACTTTATTGGTTCAGAACAGTTTCCTTATCAACTAGATAATTCATCGGCTAACTTTTTCAATGAGCAAAGCGAAGGAACACAAATACTTGGGGCGGCAACAAACGCAGTCTCTAGATTGGCTGGCTCTTTCTTTGGCGGGACTGGAACTAAAGTTGCCGCTTCTAGTAATTCAATTTTAGGAGGTAAGTAATGGCTATAAGTCGTTATAAGAACTTAAATCCATTTATCAATGCTACCGAGGGTTATAAAAAGACTTTTAGAAAAAGGTATGGTGAAATTGGCATTCGACAAATGCCAACCAACTTTCTAAACTATCCAACTCAAGAGCAGTTTGATTCAATTAACACAATCTCCGTTAATTGGACTACTGGCGATAGACTTTATAAATTAGCTACAACCTATTATAATAATCCAGAATACTGGTGGATCATCGCTTGGTTTAATAAGAAACCAACAGAACAACACATTCAACTTGGAGAAACAATTCTAGTTCCGCTTTACTTGGACGAAGTTCTAACTGCTTTTGGATTATAAAATGGCTGATAATAACTCTTCAATTAATTTGTTCTTTCCAGTAAGCCCCGGTGGCCTTACTAGACAACAGTTTTTAACTGAAGTCCTTTTACCTCAAATTCCAAGAGGAGACACCGAGAACAGTCGAAGTGCTTTGGCTAAATTGATTTATGATGATAATTTTAAAATTATAAAAGGTCTAGATCAAAAGGTTTATGAAAGAATTGTCTCTTCAAGAGGCAACGGCAAAAGAAACAAAGTCTTTAGTCCTCACCCTAAACTTCATAGAAACTTTGAAGAGCAGCATGGTGCGATTAAAGAAATAGATCCAGTTAGACAAAGAGAATACGAAGAGTATGTCAGGTTTATGTCTAACATCTATACAAGTCATTTAGCTGCGATGACTCCTTACATAAAATTAATTTATCGTTATAGAGCCAAAAAGAACGACCCTTGGAAAGAAATTGTTTTTCCTTTTAAGTCATTTACTAGCGATGATGAGTTTATTGTCAAAAGAGGCGGTGACAAAAAAGAAATCTTGGAATTCAGCAGAGGTGATGGAGCAGGCATTCAGAACCTAACTCTCAACAGACAATTCCCTGGAATTGGTAACATTCTAAGTGCGACAATCGACATTAACTTTTTCTTTCAAAATCTAACCATTTTAACCAAGAAACAAGAAGTAGACGGATTAAAAGACTTCACATTCATGAAATCAATGTCTTTCTTAAATCCAAAAACAGAACAACTGGTTGTAGAGTATGGTTATGGAATTTCAAGATTTACCGACCCAACCATTATTCCACCAAGAATTCAAACTCAAATAATGTTGAGAGAAAAGAAAAGATTCATTATCAGCTACAAGGGTCATAACTTTAACTTTGAACAAAACGGAACAATAAACTTATCAGTCTCGTACACAACACAACAAGATGTTGATTTATTTGATAAAGACTCTGATGTCGCCATTCCAAAAGATAAAGTTCAGATAGCTTCTCTAGGTGTTCCTGAAGACATAAAGTTATTAATGAAGGATTATAGAGAACTATTAATTCGTAAAGATAAACTAGAAGAATATGCCAGAGAACTGACAACTCAAGAAGGCAAAAGAAAAGAAGAGATAGTAGTAAAAAACATTAGCCAAAAAGATGCTTCTTTAACCGACATTCAAAGAAAAAGAAAAAAGAACAACGACGAGATTATTGCTACAAAAAAATTCCTTAATTCTCTAAGAGAGCAGATTTCCCCTTATGTAAAACAAAAATTTGTTGAAACTATAACGAAAAATAGGGAGCTGTTTAAGATTTCTTTCAGCTCTTTCCAGTCTTCTGAAGTTGGGGGATTACCAGTTTATTCTCTTAATAGTGAATTGTTTTTGGAAGAGATTCTAGAAAATAAACCAGTAAGTACTAAAATTCACTCCTTCACAAGCCAACTAGATCTAAATTCTTTTAAGAACAATGTTATTTACCAACAGGGAATCAGCGGAACCGAACAAGAGAAAGAAAGCTATTTAGGCAAAATCACAGGAACAATTTTTAATGTTCCAAAAGGAACAACTAGAAAAGGAAATCAAACCTTTGGCGACATTCTATTCTTTCCTCTCAGAGCTTTAATTACTGCCGCTTATACAGATTTGGCTGACGATTATAAAAAGAGAGTTCCGTTTGTTGGTCTTGGAAATGTTGAAACAAAAGCTTTTGGCAGATCTTACACTGTTAACATTGGTGACATTCTTGTCAGTGTTGATAAATTCCAAGAGTGGTATTATAGAAACTACACAGCAAAAAGAATTATTTCGTACAGTTTTGGCGATTTCTTAAATGACATCATGACTAAATTGGTCCCTGAACTCTTAGAAAACGAAACAACACAACTCTTTGGCAATAATAGAATTGGTACAATAAGACCAATAACTTATGTCACAAAAATGAAGGGCGACAAAAAAGACAAAGCCTTGTTTGATAACTTCTATCTAAATGGTACAGATAGCACCCTTAAAGAGATGATCAAAAGAATTAACAGTCCAGCCGAACTAAAGACAGACCAAGATTTAACTACTGTTGCTTTTTATACAAATTTGAAGAATCCTTCGAATGTCCATGGTTCAATTTATCTACAAAGAAATTTGAGCAAAGCTAATTTTAATGAAGAAACAGACATTAAATTTAATTCACCTCACATTAAGATTGGTGCTGATGCTGGTCTATTAAAATCAATTAGTTTTAGTGCCCAAGACCTTCCCTATCTAAGAACTGCTCTGTGGTCTGAATCATTAGCCAGTAACGAAGAAACTCTACTTAAATACCGCTACTCAGCAGCAGTAACTACAATAGGTAATAATGTTTTCTTCCAAGGCGGCTATTTTGCCATTCCAGCCAATCCTTTAGGAATAAGCTCAGACACTCATGATCCTGGGATAGTTGGCTATTACTCTATTCACAATGTTACAGACACTCTTACAATAGGTAATTATGAAACTTCTATTAACGGAACATGGATCTACAATCCATTAGCGAAGAAGTCTGCTTACAGCACAAATGACCCTCTTCTGGCTGAAGATAACAAGTTCCCTTATAATTTAAACATTTCTTCTTTAACTTATTTGGAAGATCTTTTCAGATTGGATTCAAATGTTCTAAAACAGAATGGTTTAGATTCTAAGTTTGAGCCTTTACCAAAAAATAAAGATGATTTAAAACCTCAAGATGACAATTATAAAGACACCAAGGAGCCTGTTTAATGCCTAAGCTTCCATTTGCTAAAAACGAAACACCTCCTAAAAAGAATTATGAATCTAAGGTTCTTTATGATTTCTACTATACAGAAGATGCTAGCCAGTTTGACACATGGTATAACATTCCTTATTATGGAAAAGTTAACGAACAAGGCTCTGTAGTTTATCCAAAAGAACTTTATTTAGAAGTAGTTTCTAAGACAACTGACGAAGACCAAGCATTATGTCTAAACTTTGTTGCTGATGCTTTTAGGGAAATGAGAAAGCATTATGAAACACTTTATTTAGATGGTTATTTAGAGCCTGGTTCTTCTTATTTTACCAGAACACTTGAACCAAAGAAAGGCTGGCAAAGTCCCAATCAAGCTTATGTAGATAATCAACAAGAAACCTACGAAGACTTTTTATCCACTACTCTTTTTGGTTTAACTGAATCAAACTTAATTAAGAACTTTGATGATTTTGTAATAGTGTTCTTAGACTACATTAGACAAAAGGAAACACCTTTTACTAGAATAGGTCTACATGAATCCAATAAAGCCAGTCTGTTTACCACTGGTTTAGTGTTAGAAGTTTTACAATCTTTTTATGGCGATGACCAAAAAGCTATAGCTATAGTTAATGACCCCAACTTTGGAGTTTTTGAAGAGCTTTGTAAGAGATATGGTTTTAGAATAGATAGAAATAATCCTTGGAGAATTATTTTTAACATAGTAAGTAAGAATTCGTCAGATTACATTAATAAACAATCAGGGGCAAAATCATTCAATTTAGCTAGTTTCTTTGAAACATTCTACCAAGATCTAAATGTTATTGACTACTTTCAGGAATTTTATACCTACCTTAAGATTTATTATGCTACTTTTATTGCTGCTTACCCCCTTTATAGAGAAGACAATTTAAGCGATGGACAGTGTAAGAAAGCCTTCTATTCTTATAAAAATAGAGGACCAGTTCCTTACTTAGAAAACAACCTTAGCAATGAAAAGCTTTTAGAATTGTTTTACGACTTCAGGGTAGCTGAAGCTGGTCTAAAAGTAAGCAACGAGAGAAGAAGCTACCACCTTAAGAGTTGTTTGTCAATCTATAAAACAATGAAAGCTAACATTGGCACAGAAAAAACAGAAAAAGCTCTTAAAAAATCACTAGATTACATTCAATTTAATCTAGGTACCATTGCCTTCCGAGATGTTCCACTAGAGCAAAACAACTTGACACGGCTCAATGGTGGTGCTATGATGTCCGCACAAAGTCAGTTCGAAAAAGAGACTGGCGAGGACAGCAGTTACTTAAATGATTTTTCAGGTTCTTGATAACAAAATTGAGTGTGTAGGCTACTATGCCGATAATAAAATCATCAAAGAAGATCCAAACAATAAACTAACTAGAACTTGGGATGCTAGCCCCAACTTCTTGAATAGTGGTGTAGATTATGCCAAACTCTATGCTGGGGTAGACAGCATAGACGAGGTACCACTACCCGACCACCTCCACTCCAGGTGGGAACTATCTAAAAAGAAAATGAAGGCTTTTCTTAATTGCTTGAATAAATCTCAAGTAAACCAAGAAGAACATTGCTTTTATGATTTAGTTCCAGAAAGGTTTCTAACTGAGTTCTATGATAACAAGAACGAGATCACTCAGTTTGTTTTTGATAACTATGAGAAACCAGCCAACTATGAGTTTTTGAAGGAGGTAAATCTTTTGCTTATGAAGATTTCAAATCAAAAGCTTGTTATTGAGTCTCCAAAGCTAAATAAGTCTGGGTTCAATCGAGCAGAGCTTTTGTCGGTTCAGAGATTCTTAAACTGTAGTAATAAAATCAGCTACAACATCTTCAAAAGCAAAACGGGAAGACTGTCCACTCAAAAGAACAGCTTCCCGATTCTAGCCTTTGATAAGAAATTTCGGCAGATTCTAAAGCCCCATAACCACTGGTTCCTAGAGCTAGACTTCAATGCGAATGAACTTCGTGTTCTACAGGCTCTAAATGGTGTAGAACAGCCGAAAGAAGACATCCATGACTGGAACATCAAGAATGTTTTTAGAGGGCTAGGAACCCGAGCAGAAGCAAAGAAACGGGCTTTTGCTTGGCTCTACAATCCCAATTCTGAAGATCACCTAATGTCTAGATTCTATGACAAAGATAAAATTTTGTCAAGCTACTATAAAGATGGAATAGTTTCTACTCCTTCCGGCAGGTCGATTCCTGCTGATGATTATCATGCTCTAAACTATCTAATTCAAGGAACAGCTTCAGACATTTGTTTAGAAGGAGCAATCAAAATTGACAAGCTTTTAGATAAAAGAAAAAGTTTTATTACTGCGGTTATTCACGATTCTGTCTTAATCGATTACAATGAAGAAGATAGAGATCTACTGAAAGAACTAGTTCAAGCCTATAAGCAAACTAACTACGGAGAGTTTAAAGTAAATGTTTCTGTTGGTGTCAATTACGGAGAAATGAAACAACTATGATAGTCATAGGGATAGGAACAGGTGGTAGTCAGATTATCCATAGCCTTTCTAGCTATGGTGTCTATGATTGTTTGACAATCGATTCTGAACCAGATAAGGAAATAGAAGGAATAACTCACATTCAGATCGACAAGCAAAAAGAATTCAAAGATTATGAAGAGTTAATTGACCTTGACATCTCATCAAAAGTAGGTCATAATGCTGTTCATGTTTTCTTGTTTGGTGGAGGAAAAACAACAGGCGCAACTTTAAAAATTCTAGAAAAGATTAAAGACAGAGAGATAACTATAAACTATGTTAGACCTGAACAAAACTTTTTATCTAGCAAGCAAAAGCTAAGAGAAAGAGCCGCATTCGGAATCTTACAAGAACTAGCTAGGTCTGGAGTCTTTAAAAGAATGAATCTTTTTGATTCAGACATTTTATTAAAGTTGAGTGAAGTTTCTTTCTTAGAAAAGAAAAATTACCTATCAGGAACAATCGCGCAGGTTTTTCACATGATTAATTGGGCAAATAAAACTGATGGGGTCTTTTCTAATCTAGAAGAACCATCCGAAGTGAACAGAATTGTTTCATTTGGAATGATTAATCCAGAGGACGGAGAAGAAATCTTCTACTTTCCTCTTGACAGCCAGAGAGAAACCTGTTACTATTTCTTCATGAATCGAGAGGCTCTTGGGACACCGGGAGTTATAGAAAAAATAAACAATCAAATTAAACAAAGAAATGAACAATCTTCATTTAAAATAATAGAATCTGATTGGGAAACCAATCATGTTTATTTTGAATCGTTCACAAACATAATTCAAAAAACCCAAATCAACACGGAGGAATAAATGGGTATTGATCTTAAGAAGATGCGCCAAAAGCTATCTGACCTACATAACAAGGGTGGTTCTGGTGGTGGCGCTAAGTTTTGGAAGCCATCGGAGGGCGAGAATGTAATTCGTATTATGCCTTCACCGGATGGTGATCCATTCAAACACTTTCATTTTCACTACAATCTAGGTGGTGGTGCTGGTGTTCTATGTCCAAAAAAGAATCATGGCGATGATTGTCCGGCTTGTGACTTTGTTTCAAAGCTTTACAATGATGGTGATGATGATTCACGCGAGATGGCTCGTAAGCTTGTAGCAAAGAGCCGCTTCTTCTCAACTGTTCTGGTTCGTGGTGAGGAAGCTGATGGTCCTAAGATTTGGGGTTATAGCAAGACTGTTTATGAGAATCTTCTACAACTAGTTCTAAATCCAGACTATGGTGACATTACTGATGCTGAATCTGGAACAGACCTTGTTCTTACTTATGGTAAGTCACCAGGAGCTATGTTCCCTTCAACAAACATCACTGCTCGTCGTAAGTCTTCACGACTAGTCGCAGATGAAGATTCAATGGTTGAATTGCTAGAGCAAACTGTTGATTATGACAAGCTCTTTGAGACTAAGAGTTCGGCAGACATTTCTCAACTTCTAGAGAAAACTCTATTGGGTGAAGAAGGTGATGATTCTGATGGAGTTGTTGTAACTCCAAAGAAGTCTGGTTCATCTGTAGATGATGCCTTCCAAGACCTACTTGCTGGTTAAATCTGTGAGAGGGGGAGCTTTCGCTCCCCCTCCGTTATTATGGAGAAAAAATGTCTAAAGCAACCGGTCGGCTAAACATAGCTGACATGAAAAAATTAATTAATAAGAAAGCAGGAATGGATGTTGCTTTCTCACTTTCTGATGATAATCCAACAGAGGTAACTCAATTTATTCCTACAGGCTGTAAATGGCTTGACGGAATTATCAAACGCGGAGATTGGGGTGGCATTCCTGTTGGAAAGCTAACAGAGATTGCTGGTTTAGAAGCAACTGGTAAATCTTACATGGCTGCTCAAATCGCTGGCAATGCTCAAAAGATGGGAATTGATGTGGTTTATTTTGATTCCGAGAATGCTATCGATCCAGAGTTCTTAACCAATGCTGGTTGTGATGTAGAGAAATTGCTTTATGTTCAAGCTACATCGGTAGAGTTTGTGCTAGAAACAATGGAGAGCCTACTTGCCAACAATGATAGCCAAATGTTATTTATTTGGGATTCTATGGCTCTAACTCCATCTGTTTCTGATATCGAGTCTGATTTTAATCCGCTTTCAACAATGGCTGTAAAGCCTCGTATTCTTTCAAAAGGAATGTCGAAGTTGATTCAGCCTATTGCTAACACAAAGTCAACTCTATTGATTCTAAACCAGTTAAAAACAAACATTACCAGAACGCCAGCAGAAGCCCTTACAACGCCTTATTTTACTCCAGGTGGTAAGGCATTGGCTTATTCCTATTCTCTACGAATCTGGCTAACTGCTCGCAAAGGTAAGTCATCTTTTATCTATGATGATAAGGGATTCCGTGTTGGAACTGAGGTCAAAGCCAAGATTGAGAAGTCTCGCTTTGGAACTCAGGGTAGAGAGTGTAATTTCAAGATTCTATGGGGTGGTGATGAAGTTCGCATCTTAGACCAAGAAAGCTGGTTTGAAGCAATTAAAGGTTCGGAACAGTTGACAAATGCTGGCGCTTGGTTTACACTACACTATAAAGATGGGACATCGGATAAGTTTCAATCTAAGCAGTGGCTAGATAAACTTCAAGATAAAAAATTCCATGACAGAATTGTGGAATTACTTGAAGAAGAAGTGGTAATGAAGTTTGATAAGAGAATTGGTCATGCTTCAAATTTCTATTCAGAAGACAAAGAAGAACATTATGTGGAGGATGTTGATTAATGGCTAAAGTAGGAATTCATGATTTAAAACCAGGTGGTAAGCGAACCGGAACAAAAAAGAAAACCCGTCAGGGAACGGGAACATTTACTAAATGGTCAAGTCATAAAAATTCAAAGTTGTACAAGAAAAAGTACCGTGGTCAAGGCAAGTAATCTAAGCTTGACTTATTTGGGAGCCCCTGCTAGAATGTGATTTCTAGCAGGGGTTTTTTCTATGGATAGAATTATGATTGTAGACATGCTAAACATGTACTACAGAGCTTACATTGTTGATCCTTCATTATCAGCAAATGGACAACCAATTGGAGGAATTAAAGGTTCATTAAAAATTTTACAAAAACTATGTCGAGAAATCAAGCCAACACAAATTTATATTTGTTGGGATGGTCGTGAAGGGTCTTCTAAACGAAGGAAAATTAACAGTGGCTACAAAGAAGGTCGCAAACCAATTCGATTAAATCGAGACATTCGCCACCTATCAGACCAAGAAGAAATGGAAAACAAGATTTGGCAACAGCTAAGGCTGGCTGAATACTTCAATCAGCTTCCCATCTGTCAATTAAACATTGAGTTCTCAGAAGCAGATGACATTATTGGAGCCCTTGTTGCTAGGTTCCGAGGTAAACAAAAGGTAGTTATCTCAAGCGACAAGGATTACTTTCAGCTACTAGATGACACAACTCTTCTTTATCGCCCAACACAAAAGCAAATCTTAAATAAGAATAACATTATCAGTGAGTACAACATTCATCCATCAAACTTCGCAGTTGCCAGAGCAATCGTAGGCGACAAGAGCGACAATCTCCCAGGAGTAAATGGGGTAGGTCTTAAGACTGTAGCGAAAAAGATGCCTTTTCTTCTAGAGAGAGAAGATTGCCTCTTGAAAGATGTGTTCGACTCTGCTATAGTCGATGATCCATTTTGGGAGAAGATTAAAACCAGTAAAAATTTAATTGAAGAAAACTTCAAAGTAATGAATCTTGGAACAATCAATCTTTCACCTCAAAATAGTAGAATTATTAAAGAAGCGGTAGAGAATTATCCAACAGAATTTGCCAGAACTGAACTAATCAAAATGATGATGAAAGATGGTTTTGCTGAATTAAACTGGGACGATCTCTACACTTCCATGAATCGCATAAGGATTGCCAATGCTAAATAATGATTTTTCAAAATTTGGAAAACACTTTCAAGAAAACCTAGTTCAGATTATGTTTGAAGACCGAGCCTTCTGCGATCAAGTAGGCGAAGTCTTCAAGGTGGAGTTTCTAGAACAGAAATATCTACAGGAGTTTGTTGATAGGTTATTTACCTACAAGACAAAGTTTACCACTCATCCGTCTTCCAATGCGATGGCTTCTGTTCTTAGGACAGAATTGGATGAGTCTAATCAAGTCTTAACAAAGCAAGTAAGAGACTTCTTTGCTAGAATTCAAGCAAATTCTGAGATTGAAGATGAAGAGTATATCAAACACACTTCTCTAGACTTCTGTCGCAAACAAAAGTTAAAAGAAGCTCTGATGAAGTCTGCGAACCTTCTTCAGAAGGCTTCATTCGACGAGATTTCAGTTCTTATTAATGAAGCTCTGAAACTTGGCTCAGATAATTCCTATGGCTATGATTATAAGCTAGACTTTGAAAAGCGATTTGTTCTTAAGCAAAGAAGTCCAGTTACAACAGGCTGGGATATCATTGATAAGATTAGCAAAGGCGGCCTGGGAGCAGGAGAGCTTGGTGTTGTTATTGCTCCAACAGGAGCAGGTAAATCAATGGCTTTGGTTCATTTGGGAACTCAAGCTCTTATCAACGGTAAGACAGTAGTTCACTTTACACTAGAACTAGCAGACACAGTTGTAGCTTCTCGTTATGATTCTTGTTTGACTGGAATTCACCTGAAAGACCTTTACCATCGTAAAGAAGAGATTTATGAAGAGGTAAAGGGTGTAAGCGGAAACATTATTGTAAAAGAATACCCAACCAAGTCTGCTTCTGTGACAACTTTGCGAAACCATCTAAGTAAGCTACAGAATCGTGGCATTGATGTTGGAATGATTATCGTTGATTATGCCGACCTTCTAAAGCCAACAGGCAACTACAAAGAAAAAAGAATTGAGTTAGAGACAATCTACGAAGATCTTCGTGGTCTTTCTCAAGAGTTTGGTTGTCCTATTTGGACAGCCTCTCAAACAAATCGAAGCGGACTTAATGCCGAAGTTATCACAATGGAAAGTATTTCTGAAGCTTTTAACAAATGTTTTGTTGCGGACTTCATATTTACCTTATCCCGAACCATCGAGGATAAAAATACGAATGCTGCTAGAATGTTTGTAGCTAAAAATCGTAATGGGCCAGACGGTCTTGTTTACCCGATGAAGATGGATACCGCTAATGTTTTGCTAGAAGTTCTGGAACCAGATGGTAATACGATTCAAGAGATCAATAAGGAAGCAGCAAAACATCAAAAACAAAGATTAATCGATAAATACAAGAAATTTAAACAAGGAGACAGTTAATGGAAATAGCTTCAGAAATTTTATCAGAGATCACAGTTCACATGAAATATGCTAAGTTTAACCCTGAAAAACAACGCAGGGAAACTTGGGAAGAACTTTGCGAGCGCAATATGGATATGCATATTAAGAAATATCCACAGTTAGAAAGCGAAATCAGACAAGTCTATAAGGATTATATCGTAACGAAGAAGGTTTTGCCTTCTATGCGATCAATGCAATTTGCAGGCAAGCCAATTGAGCTAGCCCCAAACAGGGTTTTCAACTGTGCTTACATGCCAGTAGATCACCCAGACTCATTTGCCGAGTGTATGTTCCTCCTATTAGGAGGAACTGGTGTTGGTTTTTCAGTTCAAAAGCACCATGTTGAAAAACTACCAGAGATTAGAAAGCCAACAGGCAATAAGACCCGCCGCTTTTTAGTTTCAGATTCAATCGAGGGTTGGGCAGATGCCGTAAAAGCCCTTATTTGGTCTTACTTCAAGGGAACATCAAGGCTTCGTTTTGATTTCAGCGACATTCGTCCCAAGGGAGCCAGACTAATCACTTCCGGTGGTAAAGCTCCCGGCCCTCAGCCTCTTAGAGAGTGCCTTGTTAAAGTTGAGGGTGTTTTAGCAGAGAAAGAAGATGGCGATAAATTAGAACCAATTGAAGTTCATGACATTATTTGCCATATTGCCGATGCTGTTTTAGCTGGTGGTATTCGCAGAGCAGCCCTTATTTCGCTTTTTTCGGCAGATGATGATGAAATGATTGCTTCTAAGTCTGGTCCTTGGTGGGAAGCTAATCCACAAAGAGGCAGAGCAAACAATTCAGCAGTTATTCTTCGCCATATGGTGGATAAAGATTACTTTATGTCGCTTTGGGATAGAATTAAAAAGTCAGGCTCGGGCGAACCTGGAATTTATCTATCAAACGACAAAGACTGGGGTACTAATCCATGCTGCGAGATTGCTCTTCGTCCTTATCAGTTCTGCAATCTAACAGAAGTAAATGCTTCTGATCTCGACAGTCAAGAAGAGTTCGAAGCCCGTGTTAAAGCAGGAGCTTTTATTGGAACACTTCAAGCTGGCTACACAGACTTTCACTACCTCCGCGATGTTTGGAGGAGAACAACAGAGAAAGATGCCCTAATCGGTGTTTCTATGACTGGAATTGGTTCAGGGGCAGTTCTAAAATTAGACATGAAAGCTGCCGCAGCAGCAGTTAAAGAGGAAAATAGCCGAGTTGCTAAACTTATTGGCATTCGCGAAGCAGCAAGAACTACCTGTGTAAAACCAGCAGGTACTACCTCCCTAGCACTAGGTACATCTTCAGGTATTCATGCTTGGCATAATGACCACTACATTCGTAGAATCCGTGTAGGTAAGAATGAAGCAATCTATAACTATCTTTCCCTAGCACATCCAGAGTTAGTCGAAGATGAATTCTTTAGACCACACGACACAGCAGTTATTTCTATTCCTCAAAAAGCTCCAGAAGGAGCCATTTTAAGAACAGAATCAGCTATGTCTCTTCTTAAGAGAGTGGCAAGAGTTTCTAAAGAATGGGTCAAGGGAGGACACCGCAAAGGTCAAAACACTCACAATGTTTCAGCAACAGTCAGCATTAGAGAACACGAATGGGCCGATGTTGGTGAATGGATGTGGGATAATCGCGACATTTACAATGGTTTAAGTGTTCTACCTTATGATGGCGGTAATTACCAACAAGCTCCTTTTGAGGATTGCTCAAAAGAAACTTATGAGGTTATGATGAATTCATTAACCAAAGTTGATTTAAGTAATGTTTATGAAGCAGACGATAATACCAATCTAACAGGTGAAATAGCTTGTGGACCACAGGGCTGCGAGGTTAAGTAATAGAATAATAGAATAGTATTCTGTTGAACAGAATACTATTTACTATTACTTGGAGAAAAAAAATGAAATTATTAATTGAAAACTTTAGAAAATACCTAAAAGAACAAGAGGAGTTTGATCCATATAAAAAGTCATATAAAAAGGTCGTTAAACTTTACACCGATGATGACACTCTACTGGATGAACTTAAAAACAATGAAGGGGATGAAGAATCCGCCGCCTCTGAAATAATCGAAGGCATGAAAAACTGGATTGAGGATGCTCTTGGCGAAGGTGAATGGAACGAAGATAAAGCTCTTCAAGCTCTTAGAGGCGAAGAGGATGATGAAGAGGATGATGAAGAGGGTGAAACCTTACAAGATGCTATTGTAGTTTTAATTCAAAATGCCAAGTCCAATGCCCAGAACATTTAAAGGAATAAAGTTATGTCCGACGATAGAAAACCTTTTAATAACACAATAAGCACAGCAGTTGAGTTTACAGAATTTAAAGGGCAATTACAGAGAATAGAAGACATGATTTCTGCTGTAAAGGAAAAACAAGACGAGATGAGCCAAGACATCACAAAGATTAAAGAAGCCATCTACAATCCAGATCAGGGCATTTACACTCGTCTAAAAGATGTCGAACAAAAAGTCAAAGACCATGAAAAAATTGTTAAATTAGAACAAGAAGTAAAAGATTTAAAAGAGTGGAAGGCTGGAATAGTAAAGGTGGGCTGGACTGCTGCTGCTGGTATTATCGGTTCAATCGCCCTAACACTTTGGAATTTAATCAAGGGAGCATGATTTTGATTGCAATCAAACTAAAACAATTAATTCTACAAGAAGCTAAAAAAGTTCTACTTGAATACACAATGGAACAGGCCGAAGCTCGTTTTACTTCAAAAG